>Ga0075423_10000098_pt1 | contig 53141 bp, 40 predicted proteins | sample SoiMethybrSBSTD2_FD_80114 | JGI IMG/M metagenome (GOLD analysis project Ga0075423, IMG submission 80114) | Bulk soil microbial communities from a Populus tree surrounding site in Tennessee, USA - Soil MetaG P. TD hybrid SBSTD2 | ecosystem: Environmental > Terrestrial > Soil > Tree plantation... | reverse complement strand
TTGGGGAGTCCATGAGCTTTGCGGGCAAAGAACAACACCCAAGAGAAGCAGCAGTAGGGTCAGGCCATATCGTCTGAAGCCCATGAGACGTTCCTATGGATTGGAATTGAAGCACTCGAAGGGGGTAAAAATCAACAGGGTCAACATCGTTTCGTGGCGAGAGACGAAAGCAAGACGGGTCTGTTCAAACTTTCGTCAAGAGATGACCTAGTTTCTCCTTTTTGGTCTTGAGGTAATGTTGAGTCGAACGCCGAGGAGTAATCTCGATGGAGAGGCGCTCTACGACTCGGATTCCAGCCGCTTCCAGAGCACTCAGTTTTTGAGGATTGTTGGAGAACATGCGGACGCTTCGCACTCCCAAGTCCTTAAGGATGGCTGCACATGCGGCGTAGTCGCGCTCGTCGGCGCTGAAGCCAAGCTTCTTATTGGCCTCTACCGTGTCAGCCCCTTTATCTTGGAGCTCGTAAGCGAGAAGTTTGTTCAAGAGCCCGATCCCCCGGCCCTCCTCAGGATGATAAATGATGACGCCGCTTCCAGCCCTGTTGATCTGACGCATGGCAAACTTCAGCTGGTCCCCGCAATCACAGCGTGTCGAGGAGAAGACGTCGCCAGTCAGGCACTGGGAGTGAATACGCACTAACGGCGCCGGGTCGGTACTGAGGTCGCCCTTGACAAGAACAACGTACGATGAATCGTGATGTCGTGTTGTTGCTTTGTAGCCGATGATTTTGAAGGTCCCCTGCTTGGTTGGCAAGACCGAAGCCGTCACCCGTTTAACAACCATTTTGCTTTCCAAGTTTGGAACTTCTGCAGACCCGGCGGTGACATCTGCTGTTGTCATCGCCTTGCTCGAAGTTCACCATGCTAACGAAAATGGAGAGACCTGTCAATTTTGCCTGTCGCGTGTCGTTCACAATCAGTTGCACATCGAAGATGATTCCACTATGATTAGGCTCCGTTCTATCCTGTTCTCTGATTTGATCATTCCCTAGGTCAATTCCAACACCCGAAGGTCCTATGAAAGAGGTTTTTGTCCGCGATCTGCAAGCCAACGATGTCATTACTACTACGTTCTTAGTAAAAACCAAAGAGGTCAGGGCTAAGAAGAGTGGGGACTGTTATCTTTCGCTCACCCTAGCTGACCGAAGCGGTGATCTGGATGCCAAGATGTGGGATAATGTCCGGGAGGTTGAATCGGCGGTTGAGCGGGACGACTTCATCAAGGTCAAAGGAATTGTCCAGGTCTTTCGTAACAAGCCCCAGTTGACCATTCATAAGTTGAGAAAATGTCGCGACGAAGAGATTGATCTTGCTGACTACTTCCCCAGAACTACTAAAAACGTAGAAGAAATGTTTGAGGAGCTTCTGAACATTGTGGATGCCATTCAGAATTCTCATCTCCGCGAGCTCTTGATGAGCGTCTTGATGGATGAGAATTTTGCGGCCAAGTTTAAACAAGCTCCCGCAGCCAAGGTTCTCCACCACGCTTGGTTGGGTGGACTCCTCGAACATACCCTCTCGCTTTGTAAGCTTTGCCGGTTGGTGACTTCACACTATCCGGATCTTGATCTAGACCTTTTGCTCAGTGGAGCCGTGCTCCACGATGTGGGCAAGACAGAGGAACTCAGCTACCATCGAAGCTTCAGCTACACCAATGAGGGACAGCTCCTCGGCCATATGATTCTGGAACTTGACTTCGTCAACGAAAAAATCTCCCAAATCGATGGATTCCCCCCACGTTTAAAAACGCTGGTACAGCACCTCATTATTTCCCATCACGGAGAGTATGAGTTCGGCAGTCCCAAGCTCCCCATGTTTCCGGAAGCATTAGTGTTGCATTGCCTTGACAACCTGGACAGCAAGCTGGAGGCAATGAGAGCTATTCTGTGCCACGACTCGAGCATCGAGGGGGATTGGACGAGCTACAACCAGATGTTCGGAAGGCCACTCTTCAAGGGGTTTAAGCAAAATGGCCAAGGCCATCCAAAGGAAGATCAGGACGGCAAGGATTCAGGCTCGCTCTGAACCCGGCAGATGCAGGGGGCCGCAAGACCTGAGCCGGCTTGAACTAGAGTGCATGAAAGCGATTTGGCTCGAGGGTGCCGTCACCGTTCTTCATGTTCAGACCTCCCTCAAGGAAAAAAGGCCACTAGCATACACAACAATTCTCACCGTCCTGGACCGGCTTGCTAAGAAGGGCGCTCTCCAACGAGTTAAGAAGGGGAGGGCTTACTACTACGAGCCGGCGTTATCTTTTGTCGAATCCCGCGACACAGCCGTGGCCCAGCTTATCGATTTCTATTTTCAGGGTTCTATCGACAGGCTGTTGCATTACTTAAGAGGTCCGTCCCGGTCGCCAGTTCTATCCCCGCCGTCGAGGAGCGACTCAGTTCGCTCACCTGAAATGATCGAGTGCCTTCTATAAGTTAGGCGTCAAGGCTTCGTTACCGAGAAGCGTTCAGTGATGTTTCTGTCTGAGTCGCTTGCGAAAACGAACGTCCAGACCAAAGGATCCTTCTACATCTCTGGACGCTATGATGGAGGTGTTGTCGTTCACATTGTACTCCACAATAATCACTTGCTGGTCAGTCGAAGAGAAACTTGTGGAGTAGGTGATTGCAACATCTTTGGTGACCTGCTGTCCAAAGGTAACTCGAGCCGTTTGATCGCGCTCGTTTCCCAGGAGGAAGGGGTCAACACGAAAGCGGTCAAGACCGAAGATCCTCTTGAACCTTGATCCCATCTTGAGAGAGAGCCCCTCAGAGAGAACAGACTCGGCTCCGAGCGAACTATCTTGCTGGCGTCCGCTGGTCGAATACGGTCGCCAGGAGGATCCGGTAACGGCATTGCGTCCGCCCCCTCCGCCAGAGGAGACAAGGCTGAAGAGATCAAAATTCGAGAGGGGCGGATCGGAGTGCAAGTCAGCCTTAAATTTGTCCGCGGTTCCATTGAGGGTCAAAATAACCCTGTAATCGCGCACATCGGTCTCGGCTTCGAGGTCGAAATGAGGTTCGAAGCGAGCCGAGTTCACGAAATCAATCCTTCCTCGAGTAATCCGATACCGCGCGCCCTGGAAATACAGATTTCCCGTATCCGCCTCAATTCTGCCGGTCAGCAAAGGATTCAACATGGTGCCCCTTATTCGTAGATCCGTGCTGGATAGGACCTTCATGACGGGCGTGTCCAGCTTGATGGCCCGATCGCCAGTAAGGGTAAGATCCAGGCTCAAGGAGTCCACCACATCCTTGCCGCCGGAGAACACCGACGGATTCATTCGATTTTCCAGGAATTCAGTAATTGGATCGTATCCTTTTTGGAACGTGGCGCTCAGAAGACGCACATTGCCGCTGAGCAGTTGCGACTTTTGTGATCCCCGAAGTGTCAGATCCGCATTGACGACATTTCGCATCCCCTCCGGATAACGAACGCGTACCTCGCGCGCCTCTGCCTGCAACTGAATGAGCTTCACCATCTCGTGACTAAAAATCAGATCTCCCCTTATGGAGACCTGTCCTCCCCCCGTTGTGCCGGAAAGGTGATTGATTTTAATTTGGTCCTCGTCGAAGAAAATATTTGCGGTGACCTGAGAAAGAGAATTCGGAAGGTCACCATACGAGAATTGGCCATTGGCAATCTCGGCATGGCCTTGGAACCTGGGGTCAGGCAAGGTTCCTCGAATTGCGGCGTTGACCTTGCCATTTCCGCTTGACCGGAGTTTCTTTGCAAACTCATTGAGTAAGGCCAGATCAAAGTTACCCGTCATATCAAGATTGAGCCTCTGTGTTCGAGAGAAGTCTACGAATCCGTCCACTTTCAAGGAGGTTCCCTTTCCGGAAAAAAAAGCGTCCTTGATAAAGACCTTTTCGTCCTGATATTGGAACTGGAACGGTTTAGAGGCCTCAATTTGGCTTTCTCGAAACTTGATTTTCATCACGTTCAGAGTTCCACCGATGCTAAGCTGATGGGGATTACTGAAGGGTCCGGAAATCGAAACCTCGCCATTGGCTTGGCTGGTCAGCGTTTCGGAAGCTGCCGGCAGGAGCTTTTTCACGTAGGGGGTGAAAATGAAATTCTCGAATCCAATTTTTGCGTCAAAGTCATAATTCTCATTTAGTGAGAGACTGCCGTCAGCTCTGAGTTTGACGGTGGGTTGGAGCGAAAACGATGTAAACTTCAAGATTTGATTCGCCGTATGAAACTGTGTCGCGAAATCGCCAGCTAGCTCTCCAGCCACCTGACTGTTGATGACCGTAAAGCTTCCTTCCAAGGCGGGACGGCGGAGGTTACCGTTTGCCTGGAGTTCCAGATCTCTCAACGTTCCTGTAATGGGTGCGTCGGGAAAATTCAACACGCGTATTCGATCGAGCGGCAAATTGTGAGCTGTGACGTTTGACCGGATGGACTCCTCCTTCATGTTCAGTTCAGCAAATCCACTCACTTGACCCTTGCCCAAGGAAACTGTGAAGGTGTAAAGGGTAAGCACAGGATCCAGATAATGCATTTCAAACTCGCCAAGATCGTAAGGCTGATCGAAAAATATTCCCTGGCGAATCCGCCCGGAGCCACGAACCTCCAGTTCAGGATATCGGCCAGCGACTGTGAAGTCGCCTGAGATCAGGCCCGAGGTCGGAAATGTCTTTCCCAGAAGGGCAAACAGATCTTCAGCCATCGCCTCTTTGACCCTTAGTGAAAACTGGACCGCCCCTGAGGGCACTGATTCACCGGGACTAAGAAAGACGGTTCCGTCAGCTAAGAGTGTCGAATGCGCTCGTCGGGCTGTCGTCTCAGAGAGACGGATCGAGCTACGGTCGGCTTCGACCTGGCCGCTGAGATTGTCAAAGAAGAAGGTCTCGTACAAGATCTTTTCTGCGGTGAAATTCCCGCTGATGCGGGGGCTTCCCAAACGCCCCTGAAGTAATCCTTCAAAACTCGCGGTCCCCTGCAATCCGGGTATGAAGAAATTGATGTCATTCAGATCTTCTGAACGAACCCTGAGGTGAAGGTTCGAAGTTTGACTTGCGGAAAGAATGCCTGCCAATTCGGCACTAGTGCTTCCCAATCTGAGAGAGCTATTTCTAAAGCTGGAACTCGAGGAAGTCAGTGAAAAATTGAGCTGGCCAGCCAGGGGGAGAATTCTTTCATTCACTTGATGTTCGCGCTGCTCATTGGCCGCTTCAATAATTTTTAGTTCACCCTCACCAGCAAAATCACTCCATTGATCTCGCCAGTGAGCCTTGATGTTACCGTTCAACAAGCCTCCGAACTTGAGCCTTTCAAGGCGTGCTAGCAACGAAAGGTCTAACAAGCCAATCCTTTGTAATCTTAGATCGGCCTTGTAAAGCCGGGATGCAAATGGAGATTCTACAGTGAGACTACCCTCGGTCCAGCCATGCATTCCGCGAATCCGGATCTTCTCAAAGCTTAACCGATCCGATGACAGGGAATATTGCGTAGAGAATTGATCTACGTTGACAGTATTAATCGAAAGCTTTCCCCCGTCCAAAGTGCCCCAGGTTTTCCAGCCAGCCTTCGCATATTCGAGTCTGCCTACACAACTAACAAGTCCGGAGCCACCGCGAAGCTGGGGAGCAAAGGGTTTTGCCAGCTGGGGATCCAGAAACCCTCGGTAACTCAGATTCAGCCGGGGAGAGCTCAAGTTCTTGAGTACCCCGTCGGCTTGCAGGATCGACTGGCCCGCCGAAGCGGCCAACTTTTCGATCCTAATTTCACCTTTGCCAATCTCGGCCAGCAGGTCCAATCCATGACTCCAAAAATCCCTCCCAAACTGCACTTTGGCGTTTTGATAGGCCAAGTGAGCTCGATAGGTGTCACTTGGCTGATTGTAGCTGGCTAGCAAGGCGAAGTGATCCATTTCGCCGTTGAGCCCGATGCGATTCTCTCTAAACTGAAGCAACCCCCGCGAAATTGTCAGCTTTTCAGCAGAAAGGCGGAACAGATCCTCGCCCGAGGAAGGGCTGTGCAAGGGAGGAAAATTGGTCGATCCATCCGCGTTGACTTGGAAATAGATTCTTGGTTGAACAAGTTCGAGGCTTTTCAACTGAGGTATACCTAAGAAACCTCGAAAGCTGAACATGGCCTCAATCCTTTGAACCGACAATAGAGGCGGATTGAGAGGACTTCCATTCCCTGGAATTGTAAGTTGTTCAATTCGAATTCTGAGCGGAAAGAAATGCACGACGACGTGTGCGATCGAAGATCGACCACCCGTAATTTGATCGAGTCTGCCAGTGATTTGATACTTAAGCTGCTCTGTGAAGGTTTTGCTGTTCAGGAAGGTTAGCACAGCAACCAGCGACAGCAGCCCGAGGGCAACGAGTGCGAGAAGCACTATTTTCTTGCGAACGCTCATACCATGTATGCTCAATCGAAGACCTCTACCGAGGCTGATTCTCTCAACGACTTCAGCCAATCATCAATCTGCAAATTCACTTTCTCTTCGGTCAGAATAGCTCGGATTTTCTCCTCGACTTCAGGTAAAGGCGGGTGTCTTTCGATTCCCCTCACGGCCAATTCCGGCAGGAACTTGTCACGGTAATATCCTTCAATCTCTCTCTCATCTACGACGGCAAACTGGCGGAAACGGTAGTCGAAGAACTTTGTCACCTGCAACTGCCACCTCAAGTGCTCCCTGACCTCTTCTGGCTCCAACCCGAGTTGCTCCACCTGTTGTTCCCAACTCAGGGACGAACCGTTCGTCCTTTTCTTAAGAGAAACAATCTGCTTTTCAACTTCTTCTGAAGAAACATCGATTCCGGGGAATTGCTGAATCTGCTGCCGGATCAAACTCTGCTCAATGAGCCGCTGGGTCAATTCAGATTGAGTTTGCTCTTCTGTCCCTGAGGAACCCTGCTCCATAGCCGGATTTCCAGGTTCGATCTCCAGAAACTTTCGTTCGCGCTGGACATCACTGAGCGTAATGATCTGGCGATTCACGACAGCAACAATGCGATCGAGGACTTCGCCGGAAGCCAAGGAAGAGGAGGCATTCAGCAAAAAGAAATCAACGATCAGGAACTTGTGGAGGCGAAGCATAGTGAGCCCTAAAATGGATTTCCTATCGTAAAAAAGACTTGGTGGGAGGGAATTCCTGGTGGACGATCCACGTTGAATCCAAAGTCCACTCTGAGCGGCCCAAATGGCGTCTTATAGCGAAGGCCGGCGCCTAGCGTGTTGGTAAAGGAGGAGAACCTAATTGTGCTGATTGTCGGGAAGACATTGCCGGCGTCGTAGAAGGGCACGAACGAGAAATTGGTCGTCAGTGGGACCCGCAGCTCAAGATTTGCGATCATCAAGGCGTTTCCGCCCAGCGGCGCGTAATACTCTGAATCTGAGGGCCCTCCGCAGTTCAAGCGTCGAGGCTCGTTCTCGCTCTCAGGCGTCTTAGGCTGAACGTCGAGAGGTCCGGCACAATCAAGATTGAAGCCACGCAGAGTGGTGGATCCTCCTGCAAAGAACCTTTCGCTGATGGGCACCGTGGGCGTGCTGCCATAGGGTTTGGTGAGGCCTAACCGAAGGGATGAGGCTACAACCAGGTTCCCATTGAGGCGACGTTGGTACTGACTTTGGCCAAAGAAGGAAACAAAATTAGTTTCCGACCCAATGAGCTTGGACGTTACCGTAAAGTTGGCTGTATTGAAGAATCCTTTGGTTGGATCAAAAGGATCATCCCGCGTGTCCCTGAACCAAGCCGTGGAAACAGAAGAGAGCTTGAGAGTGCCTTCTTGCCCCGTTGCCTGTGGGTTAACGCGAATATCAGAGAGGTCCACTGTTTCGAACGTATAACGGAACAGAAAATTGTTCAGACTTCGCGTATGTTTGAGAACTTGAAGGGATGCATTGGTCCTGGTGGTGTCAAAACTCACTTTGCTTGTCTTCTCGGCATAAAGAGTCACGAACGAATCAAGGTCGTGATTAAAGAGTCGCGGCTCCTTATAGGTGATTTGCCCTCGCTGCTCCAAAAGGCTGGCGCGAGTTCGAAAACTGATGGATCGAGCGAGACCCCACAGGTTGTTATGAGAGATCTCAACCGTCCCGCGAAGCCCCTCTCGGTCCTGATAACCGACACCGTAGCCCAGAATGATGGGACTGCCGTCCTCCACTCGAACAATGACGGGCTTGCGCGCGTCGACCGGCTCCACATCAATCGGCACAATATCCACGCGATTGAACAAACCGAGGCTGTAGAGCTTCTGCTGACTCGTGAGAAGACGGCTCTGGCTCAGCGGGTCGCCCTCATGAAAGTGAATATTCCGAGTCACCACTTTGTTTTTCGTCAGCCGGTTGCCAATGACAAAAACGTTTTCCACCTTGACCATTTCATTCTCTGTCACGGTATAGACAACTCTGATCTTCTCTCCAGGCTGTCTCTCAAACGCCGACTCGATTTTCGCTTGAGCGAAGCCACGATCCCAGTATCTGGATTCTATAGTTTGCCGGTCCTCATCCAGGAGAAGAACTGAGAATGGCTGTCCCGGCTCTAGCTGAAGCCCCTTTAAAAGTTCCGTGCTCGACATCTGCTGATTTCCCTGTACGACAACTTCCGTCACTCGGCTTTGAGGACCTTCCTTCACATTGAAAGTCACAACAATGTTGTGCCCAGAGGTATCTTTTCTTGAGGAGGCGGCGACCTCGATCTTCTCAAATCCAGCTCGTTGGTAGGTCTCTCGGATGATATCGGTATCCTGATCCATCAACCCGCGGCTGAACTTACCCCGGCTCCTTACGCCTCCCGTCCGGGTCTTCAGCAAAGGAAGAAGCTGCTGACGATCAAAGTGCTGAGCCCCCTCGATTTCGATCGCCACCACTTTTTGCCTTTCACCCCGATTGATCGTGTAGTTGATCTGATAGGCATTGTCCGAGGGAACTTCAATCAGCTGCGGCTCGACTGAAACGTCAAAGAAGCCCCGTCTTTCAAAATAGTCTTCGATATTCCGCTTTCCTTCTTCAATCAGATCCTGGTCAATAGTGCCCTCTTCATAGATTGGGACCAGAGGGCGCAACTCCTTGCGTGAAATCTTGGCTCCGATCAATTCAATGTAAACAAATGAGCCGGCATCTATGTGCAAGGTCAGCTTCACCGAGTTAGATTCACTCGAGTAAGCAGCACGGTCGAGCCGCATGGTCGCATTGAGAAAACCACGTTTTGAATAAAGCTTACGCAGCCTTTCAAAATCCTTCTTCATGACATCCAGATCGAAAACCCGTCCCACCCGCAATTTCATAGCGTCCAGAATTTCCTTTCTTTCAAAAACCGGCGACCCTTCCAAGATAATCTCCGCGATCGAAGCTCTCGGACCAGCCTGCACTACAAATTCCACTGTTACCAGCTTCTTTTCGGAAAGAAACTGGACGTTGGGAATGATTGTGGGTTGATAGTATCCAGCGTTCCCCAGCAACTGGATCACCTTAGCCTGCAGTTCCTGGACCACTTTCGGAGAATAGGTTTCTCCCAGGGGTAGTTGAGTCAAGCGCGACAGCGACGACCTCAGAACTTCGTCACCTCCCAATCGGAAGTCCGCAAAGAAGAAATTGGGGCGTAACTTGAAACTTACAACCAGTCCGTCGGGCGACCTCTCAGCTTCAACTTCAACATACGAAAATTGCCGCGTTTGATATAGGCGCTCGATACTGTTCCGCAGCAGCTGAGGTTCCAGAATCTGGCCAGGGGCCACGGAGACGAGACCCTGCAACCTGGCCGCGTCGATGGGGTCGTCGGAAATAAAGGCGATTCTCGCCACTGGTTGGCCGAAGTATCTTGAGTTCTCGGCCGCCAAACCGTGAGAACTCAGAAGGAGCCCAGTGCCAAGCAGAAGGAATGTTTTCTTCGCAATATGGGTGGGGGTTGACGACACTTTGAAAATTCCAGAAGGCTGAGCGTGATCTTGGCAAGGAAGCGAGCAGAACAGCAGTTTCTTGGAGGCTAGAATTGGTCACCCGTCCTCCAGCTTTATCCTCACCCCATATGATCTCCCCAAGACCCGCTCAGGTTGCCTGTTTGCTTGCATTTCCCCTCGAGGAAGAATTCTCATCTTCCATGATTTCACCCATTATCTCAAGGCTTAACTACCTGCCAGAAAGTGTGCTTGAACGAGTCACGAAACTAGCACGAATTCTCCACGGGCCGTTGGGGATCCGAGCGAAGAGACAGGAGGGCACTCATCTCACTGATCGCGGGAGGCGTGATAACCAGGACTCCTTACCATCTATGGCAATCTCAATTCTCCAGGAAGCGCACACCATTAGGTATCGGCCGTGATTTTATTTGCTTTTTGGATTACACACATTATATGCTTTCTGGTACCTAGTGGGCGCAAGCCCACTTTTTTGTTGTTCTGCATTCGCTCACATACAACTTCCCCGCGAAGGAATCTCAAGTTGTTTGACCTGGACAGAACAAGAGGCATAATCGAAAAGGTAGTGTCTTCCGAAGGAATGGAACTCGTGGAACTTGAGGTGAAGGGCAATCTAAATAGCCGAATCGTGCGGATCTATATTGACAAGCCTTCGGGAATTTCTCATGAAGATTGCCAGGTCATCAGTGATCAGGTGGGAACGGTGTTGGATATTGAAGATCTGATTCCGGGGAGCTATACCTTGGAGGTATCTTCACCCGGCTTGACGCGCAGACTCACGAAAGAATCCGATTTTCACCGCTTTCGCGGGCGCCTGGTCAAGATACAGACGAAGCTGCCCATCAACGGGATGAAAACCCTTCGAGGAATTCTATTAGGCCTTGAAGGTGGAACGGTGACTGTCGAACTCAAGAAGGCAGAATTCGTGGAGGTCCCTCTGGAGTCTATCGCGAAGGCAAACTTGGACATCGATTTCTAGGTATCCCAACTGAGGAGTTCTGTCCGTGACCAATCTTCTGTATCAGCAAATTGACCAGCTCAGCAAAGAGAAAGGGATCAATCCGGATATTGTGGTGAGCGCCGTGGAGGATGCGGTTCTCGTGGCGACCCGCAAATTTTACAAATCAAATGAGGACCTGAAATCCATCCTCAACAAAGAAACGGGACATGTAGAAGTTTACGCCATCAAGAAGGTGGTCGAGACTGTCACGAATCCGACTCGAGAGATTTCTCTGGAAAATGCGCAGAAAATTGACGCCGATGTCGAGCTGAATGGCGAAGTGAGGATCCAAAAGCCTACAGATGTTCTGGGACGGATTGCGGCCCAAACGGCCAAGCAGGTCATCTTGCAGAAGGTGCGCGAAGCCGAACGGGACAGCATTTTCGCTGAATACAGTCAAAGAATCGGGGAAGTGGTTACATGCATGGTAAAGCGCTCCGAGGGCGGAGATATTATCGTCGATCTAGGAACCACTGAGGGGCGTCTGCCCAAGAGAGAGCAGTCCCGGCTGGAGAGTTTCGGCACCGGAGATCGCACGCGCGTCGTCGTCTCCAAAGTGGAAAGGACCACTAAAGGCCCTCAGGTAATTGTCTCCCGCACTGACCCCGCGCTTCTTGTGAAGCTCTTTGAAATGGAAGTTCCAGAGGTCTACGACGGCACGGTAGTCATTAGATCTGCAGCCCGTGATACCGGCGAGCGCGCCAAAGTGGCCGTTTTTTCCAAAGACAAGGATGTTGATCCGGTGGGTGCCTGCGTCGGGATGAAGGGATCCCGAGTTCAAGCAATCATCCGTGAGTTGCATGGTGAAAAGATCGATATCATTGCCTTCTCCGAGGATCCGGCAAGTTTTGTGACCAACGCCCTGAGTCCTGCCAAAATTGGGCGCGCATCCATCATCGACAGCCTCGAAAAGCAGATTGAAGTGATCGTGGAATCGGATCAGCTCTCCTTAGCGATAGGGAAGAAGGGACAGAATGTTCGACTCGCAGCCAAATTGACGGGCTGGAAGATTGATATTAAGAGTGACGAAGAAAAGCGTGCGGAGATTGAAGACCAGATGGCGCAAATGGCAGCCAGAACCCCACTGGGAGAATTGCCAGGCCTATCTGCAAGCATTTTGCAAAAATTGACAAACAGCGGCATTTCAACGATTGAGGACCTGGCGGATACTCCAATTGCTGAGTTGACCAATATCAAAGGAGTCGGACCCAAGATCGCCGAAAAAATTATTGCGTCCGTAAAAGACTACTATATGCAATCAACCGAGGTCGCCAATGCTGAAGCCGCCAATGCTGAAATGGAGACGGCAGTGCCTCCAGCTCCGGTTGAGGAGGGAGCTCAGAACAAAACGGACGTAGACCAAGGGGAGAGCACTTTGCAGGGAGAGGGAGTTGAAGAAGCTCAAGAACCTTTAAACACTTCAGTGGAGCCTGATCATGAAATAAAGAATAAAGAATAAACTAGGAGGAGTAGCGGTTAGCCAGTAGGGCTGGGCCGGCCGTGCGGAGGATTCGTGGCAGATAAAAAGAGACTGTTTAAATTAGCCGAAGAAATCAAGGTCGAAGCGCTGGAAATTATCGCTTATTTGAAGAGCGAAGGCGTGGAGGGGATATCGGCTGGTAGCTACATTGATGCCGAGCGCGTTCAGGACATCAAGGACCAGTTCTCCGGCAAGAAGGCGAAGATGAAAAAGGCCGCTGCCAAGGCAGAGGCCAAAGCTAAAGCAGAAGGCAAGAACGAGCAAGCTGCTGAGGTCAAGGCTCAGCCAGAGGTAGTCCCGGCGCCCAAGCCTCAAGAGGCTCCCCAAGAGGTGAGTCTGACTCCCAAACCCCCTTCTCCCGAAGCTCCCGCGAAGCCCTCTGAAAGAGTTGAAGAGAAACCGCTCGCCGCGGTGCCCAAAGATCTGCCGAAACCGCCCGTACCTAGTGCACCGGTCCCGCTCAAATCGCCGGCTGCAGAAGTGGGTTTGCGAAGCAAAGAACCCGTTTTGGGAGTCAAACCGCCCGAGAAGGTAGCTCCTCCACCAACTGTCCCACCGGCTCAAGCTCCGGTCCCACCTGGAACTCCAAGGCCACTACCTTCTCCTTCCAGGCTTGCGGCTGCGGGAAAGGCACCTACAGTCTTTCCCAAAAAACCTCTCCCGGCAGGTGCGCCCACGGAAACCATCCGTCAGCACATTAGCTCGAAGTTTGGGGAAATCAGGCCACGGCCGCTTCCTCCGAGACCGGGAGCCAGGCCAGGTTCGCCTCCGGGAGGCAGGCCGCCTTCTCCCGGTGCATTTTCTCCTTTGCCTCAAAAACCGCAGGCCACGCCGACCCGAGATCACAGGGGCGCGGTCAGACCCAGAGCAGGTTACCGGCAATACCCCCAGGAAGGTAAGCAAGCAAGGCGCGGAGAGAGAGCACCGGCCCCGGTAATTGCACGACCTGCCGCTTTTCAGGCTCTTCCAATCTCAAAGAGTGTCACCCTGACAGAAGGTGTGACGATTAAAGAGCTCTCGGAGAAGTTGGATGTTAAAGCCAAAGACCTGATCAGGCGTCTGCTTGACAAGGGAATCTTTGCCACCATGAATCAAACCCTGGACGAGAGTTTGGCCATTGATTTGAGCCGTGACTTTGGAGCTGAGGCCTCCATCATCTCCTTCGAAGAGGATGCCGAGTACGAGGCCATCGCTGAAGAGAAATCTGAGAACCTGACTCCTCGCCCGCCCGTTGTTACTATCATGGGCCATGTGGATCACGGCAAGACCTCTTTGTTGGATGCTATCCGCAAGACTAATGTGACTTCTCACGAAGCCGGTGGAATCACTCAGCACATCGGCGCTTACCAGGTCGAGAAGAACCATCGCGTCATCACATTTCTCGATACCCCTGGCCATGAGGCCTTCACGATGATGCGGGCTCGCGGGGCCAAAGTGACCGATGTAGTGGTCCTGGTAGTGGCTGCAGATGACGGCGTCATGCCACAAACGCTCGAGGCCATCGCTCATGCTCGGGCGGCCAAGGTCCCGATCATTGTTGCCATCAACAAGATCGACAAACCCAACGCTCAAATCGATCGAGTTAAGAAGGCGCTCTCCGAAAACGGGCTTCTGGCTGAAGACTGGGGTGGACAAACCGTCACCGTCGAGGTTTCAGCGAAGCAGCAGACCAATCTGGATCTCCTTCTAGAAATGATTCTTCTGGTGTCGGATCTGCAAGGCCTCAAGGCGAACCCGGAAAGATCAGCCATGGGGACCATTTTGGAAGCCAAGCTGGACAAGGGACGTGGACCCGTTGCGACAGTTCTCGTTCAAAATGGAACTCTTAATGTTGGGGACTCATTCATTGTAGGAGCGGTCACAGGAAAAGTGCGCGCGATGTTCAGCCACCTTGGGGAGTCTGTCAAAAAGGCAGGGCCTTCTGCCCCCGTCGAAGTCTTGGGACTGCAGGCAGTCCCACAGGCAGGAGACCTCTTCCAGGTCTTGACTGATATCTCCAGGGTTAAGCAGATTGGCAACCTGCGTCAGCTCAAGTTGCGCGAGAGCCAGCTCGCCAAAACCTCCAGACTCACATTGGAGCATTTGCATGAGCAGTTGAAAGCGGGAGCTGTGAAAGAGCTGCCTCTGATTGTGAAGGCGGACGTACAGGGATCCGTGGAAGTCCTGTCAGACACGTTAGCCAAGCTCAGCAGCGACAAGGTAAAAATAAAAATCATCCACCGCGGCACTGGGGCCATCACCGAATACGACGTTTTGCTGGCTTTGCTTTCGAATGCGATCGTGATTGGCTTCAATGTGAGACCGGAGAAGAAAGCGTCCGAACTGGCCCAGCATGAAGGCGTGGATATCCGCCTGCACACGATCATTTACAACGTCACTGGCGAGATCAAGAGTGCCATGGTCGGAATGCTGGATCAGACCTTCAAGGAAACGTATCAAGGCACGGCCGAGGTCCGCGAAACCTTTAAGGTCCCGAAGTTTGGAACCATCGCCGGATGCTACATCTCAGATGGCAAGGTCACCCGAGGCTCCCAGGTTAGACTGCTCCGGGATAACGTGGTCATTTACGAAGGGAAGATTGGCTCTCTCAGACGTTTCAAAGACGATGCCTCCGAAGTGCGGTCAGGCTTTGAATGCGGTATTGGCCTCGACAAATTCAACGACATCAAGAATGGCGATGTGATTGAGGCCTTTGTCATGGAGAAGGTGGCTGCAGAAGTGGTCTAAAGCAAAAAAATAAACCTCCTCCTTCCGTTCACTCCGATGCACATCGGCCTGCTGACCCTCGATATTTTTCTCCCCGAGTCCCATTCACTTAAGGAAAAGCGAATCGTTTTGCGCAGCCTAAAGGACCGTCTGCGAAAATTTAATGTTTCGGTTGCCGAATGTGATCATCAAGATCTTTGGCAGCGTTCCACCCTGGGAATAGTCTCCATTTCATCAGACCACGGCATTCTCGAGAAGACACTGAACGCCGTCGCAGAAGAGTCTGAAAAGATTCTGAACGGGAACCTGAGCCAATACCAAATCGAGTACCTATGAAGACTCAAGGTAGGCGTCCGGTGCGGGTGGGAGAAATGATCCGAATGGAGATCAGCCAGTTGCTGGTTCGTGAACTGAAGGATCCTCGCATTGGACTCACCACCGTGACGGAAGTCAAAATGAGTCCGGATCTCAAGCAGGCGCGGGTTTACGTGAGCGTTCTGGGAGGTGCGGAAGAGCGACAAAAAACTCTGGCTGGCTTGAACAGCGCTGCATCCCACATCCGGCATGCCATTGGAGAGCGACTGCGCTTACGCAACACTCCGGAACTCACTTTCTGCTACGACCAATCTATCGAATATGGCGCCAAGATTGAGGAGCTCATCCTAAAATCAAAACAATCTACAGAGCCCATGGATGAGTCGTAGTCTGAGCCGGGCTGGAGAACAGAGTTCTCGTTTGGTCTTTCCCCGTGGTGAAGAGGAGTCCGAAGATTGGAGAAAAACCTCTCGACCCTAACCTTCCCCATTGGGACAGAGCAGTGCCGAAGGCGGGGTGAGGACCGGCCTCCTTCGAAGAAAACATAGTTCGCGAACATCAATAGGTATTGCAATCTGTCCTGTCGTGCTGCTTCTGCAACTGTTAATAAGACCCTCCTTTCTCAAAACCCGCTTCTATTGCTGACTCATCATCAACTCACCGCCGGGAATGAGATATTCTTCAAGCGAAAAAACCAACGGATTCTTTGTCATCGATAAACCCAAAGGGTTGACCTCGCATGATGTGGTTCGGGTGGCTCGTCGACACCTGAAAACTCGTCGCATCGGGCATCTCGGAACGCTGGATCCCCTGGCTACCGGCGTCCTTCCCTTGGCCGTAGGCAAGGCAACGCGGTTGGCTCAGTTCCTGAGTAGCGGAAGCAAAATCTATGAAGGCACCATTTATCTTGGGTACTCTACGGATACGTTCGATGGAGAGGGACGAGCCACATCCGAGCCAATCATGCCGGTTGTCACGCCCCAACAACTTCTGGAAATCCGCAATCAAATGCTGGGGGAACAGTTACAGATCCCTCCTCCCTATTCAGCCAAAAAAGTAGCCGGCGTCCGGTCCTATGAACTGGCTCGGCAGGGGATTCAATTGACTCTCATCCCTCAAACGATCGGCATATCGCGGTTTGAGTTAACCCAGCGAGGAACCCATGAACTCGATTTCGAGATCCAATGCTCGGCAGGATCCTATATTCGTTCTGTGGCCCATGACGTGGGCCAGAGGCTGGGATGCGGTGCTCACCTCACTCGCCTGAGACGAATAGCTTCAGGCGAGTTTTCGCTCGCTCGCGCGATCTCTCTCGATATGTTCCTGTCAATGGATGAACTGGAGTCGTCTCGTCACCTGATTTCCATGAATAGCGTCTTGCAGAGCCTGCCCGAATTGAAGGTGGACGAAGAGACTCGGGCTCGAGTAGGCCACGGAATGGAATTCAGTGTTGATTCAGGGCCCCAAATAGACGCCGGTGGATTATTTCGTATCGTGTCATCCTGCGGTGAACTCCTGGGAGTGGCGGAACCATCAGTACGCCAAACCGCTCAAGAGGGACCGAATTCCCTATCACCTAAGTTTCACCCGCGAGTAGTCCTCTAAACCGCTAGCCTTGTCGGTACGAACAGCTGGAAGATTACTGTTGTGCTAAATCGACCTGTGATAAATGGCAACGCCAGGGATCTCTGCGGCTACGATTGGGGGTCCGTACGGCGTGGATTTGGCCACCTTAAAGGAGCAAGGGAGACGCTATGTAGAGGACGCGGCAGAATACGGGTGGCAGAACAGACGGCGCCTACATTGCGGAGTGTCTAGCAACTGCCAAGCCTGGTGACTGCCGAACATGCCCTTTCACGTGTTGGAAACTATGGAGGGGTGCCACGAATCACAGCGTACGGGACAGCGAGTTCTGATTCAATCCACCTTCAAGTGGCCCATCTTCTCCTCAGAAACTGAAGCACTCTCTGCCCCTATTTCTTGTTGGCAAGATCCCCGTGTTTATGTTAGATTCTGTCTTTGTTCGTGGATGATTTGACGCTAAGGAGTCTGCCTTCATGGTTTTTACCCGCGAATTCAAGAGTTCCGTTATTGACCAATACAAGGCCCATCCGACAGATACCGGTTCTCCAGAGGTCCAGATCGCTCTCTTGAGCGAACGGATTAATTACCTAAACGAACATTTCAAGAACCACAAGAAGGATCATTCTTCCCGCCGCGGCTTGCTCAAGATGGTCGGCCACCGCCGCAGTCTACTGGATTACCTGAAATCCAAAGACGTTGAGCGGTACCGCGGGGTGATTCAAAAACTTGGGATACGGAAATAGGCCGAGTCCTTACGAAAACTGACAAGAAGCTGTTGTCGAGGCGACCTGGAGCTCCTCTGGAGAGCGAAGGGTCGCTTTTTTATGGCCTTTAGAAGTCTGCCGGGTATTCTCACCCGAAGATTAAGATAGTAAGAGGAAGTAGAACCTTATGATACATCGAGTCAGTGCCGCAATCGGGGGACGCGAATTTTCCCTGGAAACCGGAAGGTTGGCTAAGCAAGCAAATGGTGCCGTGCTGGTGTGTTACGGAGACACCCTGGTGTTGGTGACAGCCTGCTCGAACAAGGAACCTCGCGCCAACGCCGATTTTTTCCCTCTGACCGTGGACTATCGCGAGAACTATTACGCTGCGGGACGGATTCCCGGAGGTTTCTTCAAACGGGAAGGCAAACCCAGCGAGAAGGAAGTATTGACCAGCCGCCTGATTGACCGTCCCATCCGGCCTCTTTTTCCGGAGGGTTTCCTTTGCGACACTCAGGTCATCGCGCTGGTTCTTTCCGCCGATGGCGAGAATGATCCGGACACGATGAGCATCACCGGAGCATCGGCTGCTTTATTGATCTCCAACATTCCTTTTTACAACCCCATCGCTGGAGTTCGAGTCGGGCTCGTCAATGACCAGCTTCTGATTAACCCCACCAGCTCTCAGCTCAAAGCCAGCCGGCTTAACCTAATCGTAGCCGGGACCGAGGAGGCCATCGTCATGGTCGAGGCGGGAGCTCAGGAGGTCTCAGAGAAGACCATGGTCGAGGCTCTAGCCTACGGCCATGCCGAGATTAGGAAAATTGTCGCTCTTCAAAGGCAATTGGCAGAGCAGGTCAAGGTTCAAAAACGTAAGGTTGAAACCCACGTTTTGGACAGTCAGCTCTACACAGAAATTTCCAGCAAAATTGGGTCGGAGCTGCGCGACGCGCTCAACACCGAAAAGTGTTCCAAGTTGGTAAGCTATGAGAAGGTGGATGCCCTCAAAGACTCGCTTCTGAGCTCTTATCCCGAAGAGCCACCAACAGTTCGGCAGCAGGCTGGCAGGATTTTCGACAGCCTTAAAGAGCGTTTCTTCCGTGATGACATGCTCAACAATAAGCGGCGCCCTGACGGTCGCGCTTTTGACGAGATCAGGCCTATCACCTGCGAGGCGGGTTTGCTGCCCCGCACACACGGCTCGGCGCTTTTCACTCGGGGAGAGACTCAGGCGCTGGTGATCGCGACTTTAGGGACGTCTGATGACGTTCAGAAGATTGATATCATGGAGGGTGAGTCTTCCAAGAGATTCATGTTGCACTACAATTTCCCGCCGTTTAGTGTCGGAGAAGTTGCTTTTCTCAGAGGGCCGGGCCGTCGCGAGGTGGGCCATGGAGCGCTGGCGGAAAGAGCGATCCTGCCGATCGTTCCTTCCGAGGATAAGTTTCCTTACACCATCCGGATTGTTTCTGACATCCTTGAATCCAACGGATCTTCTTCAATGGCCAGCATCTGCGGCGGCGTATTGTCTCTCATGGATGCAGGAGTTCCCATCAAAGCTCCCGTGGCCGGAGTGGCGATGGGGTTGGTCAAGGAAGGGGACAAATATGCCATCTTGACCGACATTGCAGGGGCCGAAGACCACTACGGTGACATGGACTTCAAAGTGGCCGGAACAAAAGACGGCATCACAGCGCTCCAGATGGACATCAAGATTGGAGGCATCACCACCGAGATCATGAGCCAGGCGCTCGACCAGGCACTTCGAGGGCGCTTGTTTATTTTGGAAAAGATGCTCCAGACCTTGCCAGCTCCCAGGGAAAAGACTTCGCGTTACGCTCCGCGAATCTATTCCTTGAAGATTAGCCAGGACAAGATTCGAGATGTCATCGGACCAGGCGGTAAGGTGATTCGCTCCATCATTGAGCAAACCGGCGTCAAGATTGACGTCTCCGACGATGGGAAGGTCAACGTGGCAGCGGTCGACGAATCCTCGGCCAACAAGGCCATTCAGATTATCAAGGAGATTACCGCTGAAGCCGAAATGGGCAAGACTTATCTGGGCAAGGTGGTGCGTTTGGCGGACTTCGGGGCTTTTGTCGAGATCTTTCCGGGCACAGACGGTTTGCTTCATATCAGCGAAGTCGCTGAACACCGCATCCGAGACATCAAAGATGAACTCAAGGAAGGTGACCAGCTTCTGGTCAAAGTGATCGGAATCGATGGGCAAAAGATCAAGCTGAGCCGCAAGGCGGTGCTGCGCGACCAGCGTGAAAAGAAAGGGGAGAGTTTACCGGCGAAATAGAGTCTTCGCTTGGCAGCCGCCCAGCCGTTTCCGTCCTCCACGCTTTCTTAAGAAAATCAGCGTTTTTATACCTGGCAACATTCCCACAAGGCTGTTCCATCTCCTTCCACACGTTTTTTGCGTGCCCTCCACACAATCGTGGCACCCCCATATACTCAGTTCGCCCGGTTCTCCCCCCTCTCAAGTCCGGAACAAAATTGTGTCTCGCTATCAAGGTTTTAGCCCTAGACAACGATAAGTAATTGGGAAATAGGGTGGTTGAAGACCAACTCAAGACTGAATCTCCAGAAGTCCCAAGCGCATAATGAACGTTGCCAAGCGGCTGAAGCGTGCAGAAAAGCTGGTCTCCTACGGAAAAATCAATGAGGCGATCAATGTCTATCAGGAGATTTTGTCGGAGGACTTCCACAATACTGCCGTGCATAACCGAATCGCTGACCTGTATATTGCCAAACAGGACACTCAGAGAGCCAGTCGGCATCTGTTCAAAGTCGCAGCTGATTGCGCAAACCAGGGGGAGCAGGCCGACGTCGTGTCGGTCTATCGAAAGATTATCAGCATTCTACCGGGGAACATCCTGGCGCGAGAGAAGCTGCTGGAAATCTTTTCCAAGAGCGGGCCAAAGAGTGAAATTCCAAGCCTCATTTCAGAGCTTTCTACCCTGTACGAGGGAGAAAGAGACATACTCAAAGTAGTTGAGGGCCTGCAAAAGATCGTCCTGCTCGATCCAGCCAACCCCAGTCTTCAAACGAAATTGGCGATCCTGCTCAGCCAGAGCGGATCGAAAGACAAAGCCATCGAGATTTTTGATCAAATGGTCCGAGACCACCTTCGAGAAGACCGCTTTGATGACGCGTTGAGGTGTCTTGAGAAGATCAGAACGGTTGATCCGAAGGATAAGGGAATTAGTCTGCGCATTGCCGAAGTTCTGGAGCGGCAAGGGAAAATCTTGCGAGCCATCGAGATCGTCAACTCTGCTTTGAGGGAAGATCCCCATCAAGCGCCTCTAGCTTCGTACCTTGCCAAGCTGCTTATCAAGGCCGGAAAGGCTGATGAAGCGGAAAAGATTTACGAAAAGCTGATTGCCAGTAAGAAGAACTCCTTGCCTGAGGTTCTGCGCTTAGTCGAAATCCTGATTTCAAACAAGAAGGTTGACCGTGCGGTCCGCTACATCGAGCGCCTCAGCCAGCAAATAAAGGATAAAGAAGGGCGCAAGAAATGTGCCGAAGTTCTTGAGGAGGTCTTGAAATTAGATCCGCAAAACCTTGATGCCTATCGACTGCTGGAAGCATTCTACAGCGCCTCATTCCAGTTTGATCAATTGGCCATCACCCTTATTTCCCATGCCGATGCCTATGTTGCCAAGTGTGAGTACGCACGGGCGCTCGACTTGGCCAAACAGTTCGTAGATCTCGATCCATACAATCAAGAGTTTCGCAGGAAATACCAGTTCATCGAAAAGCTGGCTTCCGGTGGGAATCGTGCTCCCAAGGATACCAAGCCGGAACCCGCTGGAAAACAGAGCCCTGAGGAAGAGGTTGACGAAGAGTACGCGAATGCTCCTGCAGACCCTCACTTCAACCAGAAAGTTTCTCTCGTAACCGATGAAGACGTGGACAGCTTCATCGTTGATATCGAACTGCTCGAGAAGTTTGGACAGCAGGTCAACGTCATTCGCCGCTTGGAGCAAGTGCTCAGCACTCACCCCCACGAGATCAAGCTGCGTCAAAAGCTCAAAGACGTCTACGTCGACCGCAAGATGCCTAAGAAGGCCGCACAGGAGTGTCTGGAAATTGCCAAGGTCCTTCAACAGCGGGACCAGAAAGAGGAAGCCAATCGGTACTTGCGTGAGGCCCAGAGACTGAACCCATTGCTGTCGAGCGCGAAGGGGAGTTCCACGGACACTGCAGTCGGACAGGCGCAAAATCAGACAGGACCTGCTTCTAAAGAAGCCGAAGAGACCGTGTCATTGAGGGGCGATCTCTCGGAAATCGGGCTGCTGGACGTGATTCAGATTCTCGACAACGCTCAGAAAACCGGAAAACTGATGATCAAATCGGTGGGAAATCCAGGGACCATCTTTTTCAACTCGGGCAGAATCGTCAATGTCACCTACCAGGATAAGGTCGGGGAACCCGCCATGTACGCGCTGGTCGCCGTTAAAGGAGGCAGTTTTGACTATAAGCCTTCAACTGTCGCGTTCGATGTAGTGATCCACAACAGCAATACCAATCTACTCCTCGAAGGGCTGCGCCTCCTTGATGAGGCCAACCGCGATCAAAGTGAGGTCGAGGCAAGTCCCGAAGAAGCACCGACTCAGCTCTCAGTACAGCCAACCAAGCCGCCAGAGATGGGAACGCCCGCTCCTGAGCCACGCAAAGCAGCCCCCATCCACGTCTCGGCCGGAATCGACGAAAGTAACCCACTGGAAGGATTTTGAGGGGCCGACGAGCTGGAAAATACGTCAACTAACGAAAAATTACGTTAAGATAGGAACGTCTTTGACGCCCTTATCCAGCTTCAGAGCCAATCGCCATGTCTGGGGACCCCACGAAATTTGTCGTCGGACTTGTTCAGATGTCTTGTCGTCCGGACGTTGCAGCAAATCTGGAGAGGGCTCTGACCCTGGCCAAGGAGGCCGCCGATCGTGGAGCACAGATTATCTGCCTGCAGGAGCTCTTTCGTTCCCAATACTTTTGCCAAACGGAGGATGCCGATCTCTTCGATCTGGCCGAGCCAATTCCCGGCCCTACGACGCAGGTGTTATCCGGTTTAGCGCAAGAGAAGAAGATTGTGATCGTCGCGTCACTCTTCGAGCGTCGCGACGCAGGTGTCTATCACAACACGTCGGTCATAATCGATGCAGACGGCACCTTATTGGGTACCTACCGCAAGATGCACATCCCTGATGATCCGCTTTATTATGAAAAATTCTATTTCACCCCGGGCGACCAGGGTTATCGGGCCTTCGACACTCGGTATGGCCGGATTGGAGTCCTCGTGTGCTGGGATCAGTGGTATCCTGAAGCCGCTAGGCTGACGGCTTTGCAGGGGGCCAAGATCCTATTCTACCCCACCGCCATTGGATGGCATCCGGCCGAGAAACCTCAATATGGAGCGGGCCATCACGAGGCCTGGAAAACCATTCAGCGCGCCCATGCCATAGCCAATGGTGTTTATGTAGCCGCGGTCAATCGTGTCGGTCACGAAGGACCGGAGCGAGCCGGACTCGAATTCTGGGGGGGCTCATTCGTCTGCGATCCCTTTGGAGCGGTCCTCAAAGAAGCCTCGCAGCAAACGGAAGAGGTCCTGGTTGTTGAATGCGATCTAACCCACCTTGAGAACATCCGGCGGCACTGGCCATTCCTTCGAGATCGTCGCATTGATAGCTACAGCCCTATTGTTCAAAGGCTGATTGATTGATCATCGTGCGACGCGAGCTGCCGGCCGATCGACAATCACACCTGCCAAAACATGCGGCTTGGTTTTGCTCTGCTCAACGACAGAGGGGGAGAGCCTGTTATTGATCACGGCGAGACTCCTTTGACGAAATCCAGTCCTCCGACCGGTTTCCGAATGCCTGCCGAATGGGAGGATCATGAGGCAACCTGGATCGTATGGCCCCACAATCAGGAAGACTGGCCCGAAAAATTTGCCCCTATTCCTTGGGTCTATGTTGAAGTTGTCCGACACCTCCACCACAGCGAGAAGGTCCGCATTATCGCGCAAGACTTGTCGGCGGAGAAGCGGATCCAGGGGATGCTTTTCCATGCAGGAGTAAATCTTGAGCAAGTCTCTTTCTTTCACCTTCCGACAGATCGCGTCTGGATCAGGGATTTCGGCCCCATTTTTGTCAAGAAGGATCGGGAGCATCCAGCTGAAATTGCAATCACCAATTGGGAATTTAACGGGTGGGCCAAGTATTCCAACTGGAAAAAAGACAACCTCATCCCTTCGAAGATTGCGAAAGTACTTAACTTCCGGGAATGGAAACCTTTTGCCGGGACCGGGCAGACTCGAAGAGTAGTGCTGGAGGGCGGGAGTATCGATGTAAACGGCGAGGGTACACTGCTCACGACGGAAGAATGCCTGCTCAGCCCGGTGCAGCAACGCAATCCTAAGCTCACAAAAGCAGGCCTCGAGACGGTGCTCGATGAATACCTTGGGATTCGAAAGGTACTATGGCTGCGAAACGGGATTGCGGGAGACGACACTCACGGCCATGTGGATGATCTTGCACGTTTTGTGAACCCTCATACTGTTGTGGCGGTTCTCGAAGAGAATCCTGGAGACACAAATTATCAAAATCTCCAGGAAAATTTGAGCTTGCTGAAAGGCATGACCGATCAGGATGGGAAGCCTTTGAAGATCGTAGCGCTCCCAATGCCGCGTCCCCTCTACTTCAAGGGGCAGAGGCTGCCCGCCAGTTATGCAAACTTTTACATCGCCAACAGGGTCGTACTCGTTCCCACCTTCAATGATCCTCAGGACCGAATAGCACTCTCAAGGCTTGCTCAGCTCTTCCCCCAACGTGAAGTGATCGGGATTCACTGTCTGGACCTGGTGTGGGGCCTCGGAACTCTGCACTGCCTTACTCAACAGCAGCCCTGTTAGCCTGGATATACCATTCCTCGGACTGTTCGCGCAACGTCAGTTGCTTGTCAGTCGTTCTGGTGGCAAGTTCCTCTGTTTGACTGCGGCAACGGTCAGGCGCGCCTGCTGCTGAATGCGGTCGCTCATATGGGCAGCGCGACCAGTCAATCGCTCGATGTCGGGGAGGTCTTCGGGCTCACCGACAAGATACAAGGCCCGCAAGGCCTCCCACACCTGCTCCTCGGCAGGAGAGAGCTGGATGATTTCTTCTCCCGCCGCAACAGTCTTTCCTTCCTCAACCAGCTTAGTCTCGAAAAACCCTGGAAGGGGTGAGCGGACTTCGTTCGGCTGTTGTGGACTGGACTGGATGCGTGCCAGCAACGTTCCGGTGCTGACGGAATCATCCTCTCGCAGTCGAAAGTTCAACACCCCCGGCGTAGGAGACAAAACACGATAGGGCCGCAGCATCGTCAAAAGTTCAGCTCTTCCGGCTCCATCTCCGAAACGGACTAAAGCCAGGGCAGCGTTGCGTCTTACCAAGGGATTCGGATCCCGGACCATAGCCGATAGAGCTGTATGAAAATCACTAGACTTGTTGTCCTGACCCATGAGCCAAGCCACAGTTACCCTTACTTCTGGAACAGGATGACTGCCGAGCCCCAGAATCGCCGGATACCATCTTCGAACAGCTTCTTCTTCTCCTCTGGCCATGCGCTCCGAAAGCTGAACCAGGGCATGCTGTGTCTTGCGTGGCTTGGCTGTGGGACCGAGGTACTCAGCCATTTCCTTGTCGGTAAGTGGACGGCCAAACCAAGTTCCCTGCCAGAACAGATAAGGAACCAATATTGCCAGGAATGTGACTCCCACCAGGAGCAGCTTGGCCTTTGGACCGGGCCGCCTGTCGCCAGTCTCGTTCATCGCTGGTACAGCATCCAATAGATGATGACTCCCGTTACGGAAACATAAAGCCAAACGGGCAACGTCCAACGGGCAATGCGTTTGTGCTTGTCAAATCGAGCTTTCAGGGCGAGCGAGAGCGTGATCAACACTAATGGGACAATAACAGCCGCTAAGATTGTGTGTGAAATCAAGATCGTGAAGTACGCAGTCCGAATCCCACCGCTGCCGGTGAAGGGTATCGATCCGACATGGTAGTGATAAACCAAATACGATATCAAGAAAAGAGTAGAGGTTGCGAAGGCCCCGACCATACAACTTTTGTGAGCTACAATGGCTCTTCGCCTGATGAAGTAATAACCAAGGGACAATAGGACAGCGCTTGCACCGTTCAACGTTGCATTTACAACAGGCAGGTGAGTGAGAGGCAACATCGCGGTCACGCCATCCCTTTTAGAGATTGTCGGCGCACCAAACAACAGGCTGTGATGAGCAGAAGAAAACCGAAAAGACCCGTGACCAGAACACTACTTCCAAATGAATTCATCAGGGGAGCGGAGCCAGCCCTTGACCCCTCCAGGAGCTGTCTCAGCGCTGCCATTCCGTAGGTAAGAGGATTGATTCGCATGATCCAGCGGATCCAAAAGGATGCGCCGGAACTCGGAAAGAGGGCGCCGGAAAGCACCCACATCGGTACCAGCAGGAGATTCATGATGGCATGAAATCCCTGAATCGAGTCGAGCTGCCAGGCAAAAACAAAACCTAGACTATTTAGAGTTACGGCGATGAGAAAGGAAACGCCAAACAGGGCTAACCAGGGAAGCGAGGCCAAAGGGATCCCTGCAAGAGGAGCAAGCAGCACGAAGGCCACTGCCTGCAGCAGCGCCAGGGTTGCCCCACCAAAGACTTTTCCCAAAACCAAGCTGAGACGCGGGATGGGCGCAACGAGGGCCGAAAGCAGAAATCCCTCATTCCGATCTTCAATGACGGAGATGCTTGAAAAAATGGACGAAAAAAGGAGAATCATCATGACTGTTCCAGGAAAGAAGTACTCGAGATAACCCGCGTCAGCTCCAGCGCCGGATGCACGGAAGGATCCACCAAAACCGGAGCCGATCAAGAGCCATAAAACCAGCGGTGTGCCGAGAGCTCCAAGCACGCGACTCGGCTGGCGGAAAAATCGGATAACGTCCCGCCACCACAAAGTGGCGATTGGAAGAGCAAGTCCGGGACTCGGGAGCGGAGTTTCTGGAACCATTAACCTTGATCGATAGCGCTACACAGAAAATCGGGCGTGGAAGAAAAGAGAGAGAAGGAAATCAACCCTGTGTTGGTGAGTTTCGATACTTGAAAGCCCAGATCAAGATCGTACCCATAATAAGAACCGGCGGAATGAGAAGGACGAAAATGGCGTGGTTGAGAGCCCTGGCTGCCCCGGCCGATTGGCTTGAGGCAACGGCGTTGCACATCGAGCATTGAGCAAAGAGGGAAATCCGATCTACGAGAGACTCTCCTGACAGGCAGGCTAAGAAGGGTATCCAATAGCTAAGCGGACGACCACACATAAACATATTCTAGCACTCTTCGTTTAGGACGGACGCATGTGAAGAAGTCTGAGGCTGTCCGGAAAAAATATCGCCAGGAGTGAAATCACGATCACCAAAGCGGGTACCACCGTCAGCACCAGACTGGTCTTTTCAAACCGAAGGTGCATAAAATAGGCCATGATAAGGCCTGCCTTGATGATCGACAGCGCAAGCAAGAGAACCAGCATGACATGCAACGCCAGTCTTTCGTAAGCCAGAAACACTTCTATTCCCGTAAGTACCAGTAACCAACCCCAGACTGTAAGCACTAATCGATTGGGCATTGGACTATGTGCGGTGTGTTCTGTAGTCATCATAGATTCCGTCACAGGTAGATTTGAAGGGACTCGGCGACTTTCTATCCATTCCCTAAACTCTTTGCTGCGAATACTCCAAAGACAATTGATGAAGAAAACAAGCGCTAGAACCAGGCAAACCAGGACCGCAAATAGTCCATCGAAGGTCGCAAACTGGCCTGTGGCCACCAGCCAACCGGCGACTCCAAGACTGCCGACTCCCAGCAACAAACTAAAGATCAGCAAAGCAAACGTTTCCGTCATCACAACCCTTTCTCACCAGACCCGAAACTACGGCCGGTCTGGTGAATGAAGACGTCTTCCAAAGTGGGTTTGGAAAAAGTAATGGCCTCAATTTTCCCCGGAAAGGCCTCGACGAGCTTTGCGACAAACTCATGTCCATTGGGGCGTTCAATCCTGACGGTATTCTCAACAATGGACGCCACCTCGTGAAATTGGGACTCAATTTCACTTTGGAGCGTTCGCGCATATTGGGTCCGAAGCACGATGACATCACCGCCAACACGGCTTTTTAACTCGTCAGGAGCACCCGAAGCAATCAATCGACCTTTCTCCAATATCCCCAGACGATCACATTTCTCCGCCTCATCCATGAAGTGAGTTGTAAAGAAAATAGACACTCCTTGCTCCCGGTTGAGATGCGCCAGATACTTCCAGAAATCCAATCTGGCCACCGGATCCAAGCCGGTGCACGGCTCATCCAGCAGGAGCAGCCGAGGCCGATGAAGAAAGGCCTTGGCAAGCTCGACTCTTCGCTTTGATCCGCCCGAAAGAGTTTCGATCCTCGCGCGAGCTCGCTCCTCCAAACCAAATTGCTCCAGTAAGTGTTCGATGCGCCGACGAAGTTGCCCTCCAAACATCCCATACAAATGTCCCTGATGGAGGAGGTTCTCCGACACCGTCAGTTTCTTGTCCAGACTCTGAGACTGGAAAACGACTCCGATGTATCTTCGAACCAAAGAGGCTGAGTGAACTAGGTTGTAACCCAAAACGGCTGCGGAACCGGAGATCGGTTTGATTAGCGTCGCCAGAATTCGGAACAAGGTTGTTTTCCCACCCCCGTTTGGTCCCAACAATCCGAAAATTTCGCCGAAGCCCACCTCCAGACTCACGTCCTCCAATGCCATTAAACCCGTCGCATAGGAATGGCTGAGACGACGGAGCTGAATGACAGGGGTATCCGAAGCCTCGATCTGTTCAAGGTCGCAGAGGGGTTTGTTCCGTTCCTCAGTGAGCGTCATCTCAGTGCATCTTGACAGACAGCAGGTAAACCAACGGGAAGATAAACATCCAAACCAAATCAACAAAGTGCCAATAGAGACCACAAACTTCAACGTGTTCAGCGCCAAAACGCCGCCGGGACACGCCCAGCGCTATGGCCGCCAGGTAAAGAACCCCGGTTGCAACGTGGAACATGTGCATCCCAGTCAAACCGAAAAAAGTAGCGCCAAACAGAGGAGTGCCCCAAGGATTTTTGAAGAGAAAAACCTTCTCATGAACTATCAAACCACGCCACTCGTTTGCATGGAGGACAATAAAAGCCAAGCCGCCCAAAATTGTGAACAAAATCCAACGCACTGTCCCGGAACGATCCTGCCTTTGCGCTGCATTGACGGCCAGGACCATCGTCAAGCTGCTGGAAAGCAAGCAGAACGTCATGAGTGACGCCATGGCAATAGTCGGCCAAAGGTGAAACGGGGTAGGCCAGCTCGGACTGGCTACCCTCAGGTAGCTGTAGCCCACCAGCGCTGCTGAAAACGTCAGAGCATCCGACATAATAAACAGCCACATCCCCAGCTTTTTGTGACTCACCGAATAGGGGAGTACTCCCCCGTTCCACTCGGAGAGCGTTAATTCGTCGAGCTGCGCTTCTGACATCCGATTACCTCCATACGAATAGTAGCAACAACAGATAGACCCAGAGTCCGTCCATGAAATGCCAATACAGCGCAGCGACCCCTAAGGCCGTTTGGGTAACCCGATTTGATTGCCAAGCCCGAAACACGAGGTAGCCTAGAGCGATCAGCCCTCCCATCAAATGAACTGCATGAGCTCCGGTCAGCAAATAGTAAAAGGAGCTGTGTGGATTACTTCCCAGGTAGATGCCTTGGGCTGCCAGAGCCCGCCAGATTGTTAGCTGCCCTACTAGAAAAATCAATCCCAGCAACGCGCTTACGGTAAGCCATCCCTGCAAAGATCCAACCGATTGACGCTTCAACGAGCGCCGGGACAATTCGAGGGTGAAACTGCTCAGAAGCAAAGCAAACGTGTTCGGCAAAAGCAGCGTCGGCATCGCAATCGGAAGCCAGTCCTGGCCTTGCCCCTGACGCATGACGTACGCGCTGCTTAGAGCCACAAACAGCATCAAGACCGAGGCGAGAGCTAACATCATCCCCAAATGGTAGGCTTGGGGGGATGTCTCAAAGTTCCGAGGATTTGAGTCTCCCCGCCCCTCGGAGTCATCGCCACCCCACCTGTCACCACGACCCCCCCCATTGGAGTGGTTTCTCTTTGGCTCAATCGCTATTTCGGGTGGTGCACTCGTTACGGGCATGACAAGCCTTTAAAATGGATTTCTTTTCGCTTTTCAACTCAATTTCTGTTCTCGCGCCACCGCCTCGGGCAACGGTCGTCAGAATTGCGGTGGTGAATTAATTCCAGTTTCTCGTCCCTTGACCGCGTTTCGGGGTCGAAGCCTGGGGGAAGAAGTCCCCGCTCAATGGCCTCCTGGCAGCGGCGGGTCGGTCTGCATCACGTAATCTTTCGGCGCGCCGGGGACGCTATACTCATACGGACCATGGTGAACCACTGGGGTCTTCCCGCCAAAGTTGTCGTGCGGCGGCGGCGAGGGAATAGTCCACTCAAGCGTGGTTGCTTCCCAGGGATTATTCGGAGCTTTGGGACCCTTAAACAGACTGTAAAGAAAATTCACCAGGAAGATGATCTGGGCTGTGGCCGTGATGATCGCCGCGATAGTGATAAAAATATGAAACGGTTGGGTGGCAGCGAGATATTTGAATTCCGTCGCCTGAGCGTAGCGTCGGGGATGACCCATGATTCCCATCGTATGCATCGGCAGAAAGATCGCATAGACTCCGATGAACGTAAACCAAAAGTGCAGTTTTCCTAATCCCTCGTTCATCATCCGACCAAACATCTTGGGAAACCAGTAGTATGTCCCGGCAAAAATTCCAAAGATAGCAGCGACTCCCATGATCAGATGGAAGTGGCCAGGAACAAAGTAGGTATCATGCAAATACACGTCGAGGGAGGTTTGTCCCAGAAAGAGTCCGGTAATGCCGCCCGAAACAAAGAGGGAAACGAAGCCGAGCGCATAGAGCATGGGCGTCGTGAGGCGAATCTTCCCGCCCCAGAGAGTGCCCAGCCAATTGAACGTCTTGATAGCAGAAGGAACTCCAATGGTAAGCGTCAAAATGGAGAAGGCGATGGCTGAATAGGGGCTCAAGCCACTGATGAACATGTGATGACCCCAGACGAAGAAACCTAGCATGCCGATTGCAATGATAGCGTAAACCATAGCCCGGTATCCAAACACGGGCTTACGAGCAAAGGTCGATAGCAGTTGGGAAGTCACTCCCATACCAGGCAAGATCGCGATATAGACTTCAGGATGGCCAAAGAACCAGAAGAGATGCTGCCAGAGAATGGGTGATCCTCCGGAGTGACGAATGATTTTGTCGCTCACGATCAATCCACCCGGGATGAAAAAGCTCGTACCTCCCAACCGGTCCATGAGCAGCAGGATGCCTCCAGCAAGAAGTACAGGGAAAGAAAGCAAAGCCAGAATCGCAGTAGTGAACCAAGTCCAGACAGTCAGAGGCAGACGCATCAAGGACATCCCCTTGGCCCGCATGTTGAGAACCGTGGTAATGAAATTCAAGGCTCCCAATAGCGAACCAACGCAGAAAATGGCGATACTGATGATCCAAAGAGTCTGACCTAGGCCCTGACCGGGACCCGCCACCTGGCCAAGCGCGCTCAGTGGGGCATAGGCCGTCCAACCAGAGATGGGAGCTCCTCCCGCCGCGAAGAGCGCAGCCACCATCACAACCAGGCTCACAAAAGTCACCCAAAAAGAGAGCATGTTCAGGACGGGAAAAGCCATGTCATGCGCCCCAATCTGGATTGGAAGTACGTAATTGCCAAAACCTCCTTGCGGGGCCGTAGTCAAGACCATGAAAACCATAATGGTGCCGTGCATCGTCACCATGGAGAGGTAAAACTCTGGGGTCATTGGCCCCCCCTCAAATCCCGTCGGAAAGATCTTGGCCAGCAATGGCCAAGTCTCTGTCGGCCAGGCTAATCGGAGGCGAAATATGACCGAAAGAATCATTCCGAGAAAGGCCGAAAACAGCGCCAGAAAATAGTACTGAATGCCAATAATTTTGTGATCGAGGCTAAAGATCCATTTACGGATAAAACCCGTCGGTGCCTCGTGAACCGCTGGATGCGTCATTTCAGACATCGTGTATCCCTCTCTTTAGTTCTTCAACAGCCCTCAGCCTTCTGCTGATCGCTTACCGTCAGTTGTTCGCTCGCTCCTTTAGCCAAGTAGCAAACTCCTGGTCAGACATCACCATCAAATAGCCCTTCATCTTAAAATGGGTCAGGCCGCATAACTCTGCACAGGCGATTTCATACTCCCCCGTTTTCATAGCTTTGAAATGAATTGGGATCTGCATCCCAGGGACAGCATCCTGCTTGAGCCGCAGGACCGGAACGAAGAAGCTATGGGTCACGTCTTTGGAACGCAGGGTGACTTGAATGGGGCGATTAACTGGGACGGCCATTCGGTTGACGCTGACAACATCATCTTTGCCGGCAGGGTCTTGCGGATCCACACCCACTGGATTAGTTTGGTCATCGACGAACTTGACTGCTGTCCTGCCGAACTTTCCGTCGGCTCCTGGATAACGGATGTTCCAGGCGAATTGTTGTGCGGTCACCTCGATCTGTACAGCATCCGGTGGGGCTTCCCTCAGGTGAAGTTGAGCCCAGACCTTCTGCCCCATGGCGGCCAGCGTCACAAAGACCACGGCTGTGAGTAGCATTAGACCCACCTCCAGTTTGACACTGCCGTGAGTATAGGTTGCCCGCCCTGTTCCGCGGCCACGGAACCGCCATATGAAATAGCCAAGCACAACCTGGGCGGAAATGAAAGAAATTGCCACAACCACAAGTGTCCGGATGAATTGTGCGTCGATGGCGCCTCCGTGCTCTGAGATCTGTTCTGGAAACCATCCCGGAATCCCCGAAAACAGATAGATGGAAGCTACAGTAACGAGCCAAATGACCACTGCGAGGAATGCTGCCATTCTTTTCTCCTTTAGTCGTGCACCCTCTTACTCCCCGCCTCTCTCCGCGACCGTAACAGGCCCGAAGAGAGGTATTCCATTTGTTGATAACTACCGTTTTCCTTAGGGAGAAGGCCCCCAGAGGGCGGGTACGGGAAAATCTGCTTTTTACTTGTCTCTCCTACGGATTTACCAGGCGCCCTTATCAAGCACCATGACCGCGTAAACGATGGGCAGATAAATCACAGACACGTGGAGCAACTGCTTGGCGTAACCTTTAGACCGATGTTGCGAAGCTCGATGGGCAAAATAGAGAAAGCCCAAACCGAGGAGTAGAGCCAAAACCAGATAAGTCTTGCCAGCCATACCCAACAGGGCAGGAGCCAGACTAAGCGGAATCAGGGCTGTTGTACAGACCATGATCTGGCGAAAGATCATCGCGCCATCCAAGTCGTTTGGCGGCAACATCAGCATTCCAGCCCGAGCGTAATCCTCCCGGTAAATCCAGGCAATGGCCAGAAAGTGTGGGAACTGCCACACAAAGAGGATTGCATAAAGCAACCAAGCCTCGCGTGGAAGCGCATTCTGCACCGCCGCCCAACCCATGAGAACTGGCGCAGCTCCCGGAAATGCTCCAATGAAAGTGCAAAAAGCAGTTCGGCGTTTCAACGGTGTATAAAGCCCTAGATAACTAAGCAGAGCCAGCAACCCAATGACACTGGTCAGGAGATTTACAATCGCAGCCAAGTACACTACGCCGGCGACTGATAGTACCAATCCAAATCGCAAGACCTCTTGCGGCGCCAGCCTGCCAGAAGGCAGAGGACGATTGGCCGTCCGACGCATTCTTGCATCGTGAGAGCGTTCGAGATAGTGGTTCAAGGTGGCGGTGCCCGCAGCCACCAGAGCAGTACCTACCAGAGCGTGCACCAGCGCCGAGGCACTTGTCGAGGTCGAGGCCATGATGCAACCTAGCCCCGTGGCGATGAGGACCAGCAAAGTGACTTCGGGCTTAGTCAAGGATAAATAGTCCCGCAACGGACTGGGCCTGCGAGCAATGACCGGAACCGAACCACTGGCGGTCGAATCTGCAAGATTCATGGCGCCACTTTCTGCGGTGCCGACGAGAGAGGCATGATATTCAAAGAGGGAGACAACAACCTGTGAGATTGAATCGCTAAGATAAGACTTGTAGCAAGCACGAGCGCTCCGACGGCGACATGAGCTGTTGTGATCGTGACCATGACCGTCGCCGGCTGAATGTCATCGCGCGCCGCCAGACGAACCAGATAAGAGCCTACGCCGAGGGAGAGTTGACCGACCAGAAGCAGACTCAAGGTTGACCCCAGACGGACGAACACCCGATACTTGGCATACTGTTTGAAAATGCGAGTGACAAGCACAAGAACGAGAACGGTCACCACCAACGCCCCGAGAACATGCAACACGATTCCGGACTTTGCATGCCGCAACGCCGCTCCCAGAATGAGCTGGAAATAGATGGCGCTCGCTGTCACAGCAGAGAGCCAGCGCAAAGGAGCACTGCGGTTTTCAGGCACTCGCTTGTCTGCAGAGTCCTCCCAGCTGGGAGAGGTCATCAACGACAAGCTCACCATGATGCAGAAGAACGCCTGAGCCAGACAGGCGTGGCTAACAGAAATAGCCGTCGGGAGAAAAAAGAGAACAGTCAATCCTCCCAAAACTCCCTGAGCTATGACTGTACCCAGAGCAATAAACCCCCATTTGCGAACCCTCCTTCGGGATTCTCGCCGCCACAACCACACTGCCAGCACCGTCGTCAGAAACCCGACAAAGGTCGCGACCATCCGATGCCCGTGCTCATAGCGAATGTTCCCGACCATGGGCGGCATTAAGGCTCCGTATGAGAGGGGCCAGTCTGGAACGGCGAGACCTGCTTCATTCCCGGTCACTAAGGCGCCGGCGATGATCAAAAGAAACGTGAAACCTGTTGTGAGCAGAACGAAGCGGTGGAGCCACACCCTGCCATGGGGAGAATTGGGAGTCTGCCCGTCTATCATCACAAAACCCTAGGATACGGCTCCGCCTGCCTTAAGCGTAAAATCAACAGTCTTGGTCTCTTTTGCCCCGACAGTGACTTTTTGAGTGGTGGTTCCCAACTTCTCGTGCCACGCCTCAATTGTGTATTCTCCAGGAGGCAACCCTTTAATCTCGAAAGTTCCCTCTTTCCCTGTGATAGCGAAGAATGGATGCTTGACAACTCCGATGTAACTCTTCATCCAGGGATGAACGTTACACTTTACCGGGATCATCACTTCTTCACGTGCGAACGTCTGCTCCAGGGGAGAGACTCCGGGAGACATGGATTTGTTCCACTCTCTGTTATTCTGCGGTTGTGGGTGAATGTTATGGGTTGTCGGATCGCTGTTGAGAACTTTCAGGGGTTGTCCCGTTTGCAGACCGATCATATGCGGATGATAAATGCACCCTTTCTGATCCAGAACCACAGGCTCTTTCGAAGTCTCAAAGGTTTTGTCTCCCAGGCCTTCCTTAACATAAACGAACACATACTGCAGGGTCTTGTTATCATTGAGCGCAATTTGTTCAGCATAGACCGGCTCTTTGTGCAGAGTTGCACAGGCAGCTTCCGCGTCCATCCGGATCTGGATCGCCTTGGGTTTCTCTCCGTCAAAGGAGACCTTTCCGGTGATTGTCGCTGCAGTTGCCGGATCAATTTTCGTTACCGGACCTGACGATTCCTCGGCCTTCGGCTCCTCTTTCTTTTCTCCAGACTCTTCAGGCCCCTCAGACCCCGCGCAAGCAAAGAGGAAGAGCACCATGCAGAGGGATGCAAGCCACAATGACAGTTTTGTTTGCTTCATGTTTGTTTATGACCTTTCCTTGTTCAAAGATGATAAGTAAACTCGATAACGGCTATCGCCTGGCGATCTTAGGAGGTGCTGACGAGGGCGTCAGCCCTGTCAGACGGCGCTGCTCTTCGGGAGTAAATTGGAACATGTAACGAACCAGGAGCTGTGCGTGGTCTTTTTCGTATCCTTCGAAACTGGACGGAACTGGTCCGGAAAAGACCCAACGCGAACCTTCACGCTTGAACAGCCCAGAAGGCATCGAGGTTCCAGGAGCAATCATCGCTGGATCCACCATCCAACGCGCCGTCCAGCCTGGTTTGAGACGCTCTTTAGCCAGCAGAAAATTGGGAGCTGAAGCCGTGCGATCGTGATTTGGATCGCCTGTGGCGTGACACTTTAGGCAAGGAGCCGCCTTGGACGTGAACAGCTGACGCGCCATTTCCCGCTCTTTGTCGGCCAAAGGTTCAAGCTTGGTTGGTATGTAGGGCTGCGCCTGAGCTGAGAGAGCTTCGAAGAAGCGCACAATCTTTCGGATTTCGCCATCTGAAAAGCTGAAAGTAGGCATCCGAACCTTAAGATACGATCGAACACCGTTCCGATTAACTTCAGTTTGGTTCATGGCGGGGTTTTCCAAAAATCGGGTCAACCAGTTCGGATCGACGCGCGCGCCCTCTCCAACCAGCGTGGGTGGAAGCTGATCTTTCCAGTCGGGGTCTCGGTAGCGTGTCAGTCCAGAGAGAACCGACTTCTGTCCGATGCGAACCTGATGACAGCCCATGCAGTTGTACTTGTTGACCAACCACCATCCTTCTCGGATGTCTTTGCGCTGGTCCTTTGGGCCGTAGAAGTAATGCGGAGGCAGATTGGAATCCACGCTACCCAGAAGAAACGTGGTGACCTCCCTGATCTCTTCAGATTTCAACTTGAAATTCGGCATCCGCAACTTTTCCAGAGGAGCCTTAACCTTCCCTCGATCATAAACAGCCGGGTCTGCCAATTTGTGCTCAAAGAATCCTTTATGGTTATACCACTCGTCGTGTTTGGCTTCGTGACCCAACAAGGCGAAATCCAAACGCTCGATCGGCTTGCTTCCCTCTTTGGTCAATTCTGTGCCGATGCGGCCTTCCTCTTCCAACCCTGAAATTTCATGACAGCCGGCACAACCGAAATGTTTCACCCAGAAAACGCCCTTCTCCTTGAGCTTTGGGTCGTCAAGATAACCTGCTGGAGGATAGCTGGCATCAGGTCTCTTCAGAGTCAGCAAATAACTGGCAATGTCCTGAGATTCCTCCCACGTTAGGCGCAGATTGGGCATTACGGTCATCTGCTGGACCTGGAGCTCGTGGCCGTCATTTGGGCATTGCGTATGATCCAGATCAAAAACGTACGGAAGACCCTTCTTCGCATAGTCCTCCGGACCGATATCCTTCTTCTCGTGGGGACAAAACGGTCGTGTTCGTTCTCTCGGGTTGTGGACCCAGCGAACCAGATATTCGTAGTTGTCCTTTTCTCCAACTCGAGTCAGATTTGCGGCGAAACTCCCCCCCAGCAGGCTGGAGCCCTCACCTACTGAGTGGCAGCCCAAACACCCCCGCGTCTCAAACAGCTCTTTGCCTCGTGTCACATCTCCAGGCGTCTGACTGGCGAGCTTTCCTTCCACACCCGACTGCCAGATATAAGCGGCGATCGCCTCTTTCTGTTCCTTATCCAGACGGAAGGCCGGCATTTTCGTCGTCGGGCGATAAGCATGGGGATTCTCCAGCCAGACAGGGACCCACTCTTTGTGAATCTTCATCCGAACCTCTTTCAAACTCGGAGCGACCTTCTTTTGCTCACGCAAGAGGCTCTTGGACTGAAGGTCCAACTGTTCCATCTGATTGTCGATAATACTGATGCTCTGGCGGAGGGCATCGGCCCGTGCGTAAAGTCTCTGAGCTTCTTTATTGTCCGCGGCGGCGTCTGCGTCTTTGGTGGACTGCTCGATATTCTTTTCATCCTCCTTGCGGTCGCCTTCCAACTTGCGGATCATCTGGCGATTATTCAACAGGGCTTCCGCCTCGGCATCAAATCCTTCAAAACGATGGCAGCCCATGCAGCCGCGATGACGAAAAATCTCCTTGCCACCATTGAGGATTCCGGCATGTTCGAGGATCAGATCGGCAGCATGACACTGCTGGCAGCCTGCCTCAATGTTGTCCTTGCCGTATAGTGGCCACAACCAGAACTTATTTCTTCCGTGGGCCTTGGTAATGGAGGTCGTTGCCACGCCATTCCCGTTGTGGCAGGGCGAGCAGCCGAAGCGTTCCGGGTCATGAATCTGCAGGAGCTCTTTGGTAGGATGGCTGACAAAGACCTGTTCACCAATGTCCTTTTTCGTAATAGTAACTGGCTCGCGGATGCCAAGATGGCAGGACTCGCAGCGATCCACCAAATCCACTTCCTTGACGTGGATTTGCTTGATTTCGACTTTGAAGTTCTCCATCTTGCGGCCAAGTCCGGCGACCTGCTCCTCGGTGGCTCCTGTAAGGTGCTCTTTGAGATAAGCATCCCGCTTCTGCCTGGCTTCAGAGACCGGGCGCACCAGTTCCGACCGTTCGCCCATCAGCGCGGCCTTTCGGTCCTGCAGGGCCTTGAATTTGCTTTCGAGTTCGTCATAGTTGAACTCAGCCTTCTGGGTTTTCCCCGAGTCGTCGGCTAGAGGCAGATTGAGCGACAACCGGCGCTTTTTGACTTTCTCGATTTCTTGATTGTAAGACGCTTTTTCTCTCGGTGAGGAGGCGACCTCGACTTTGTATACCAGCGAGCTGATTTCACTTCGCGCCACGGCAAAGGTGTCCGTCAGGGCTGCGAGCTGGCGGTCGATTTGACGGATTTCATTCTCGATTTGACCATTGCGAGAAGCAATGGCTTTTTCGCTGTCGTGCAGCGCGTCTTCTAGTTTGCGGAACTCCTCCGACTGGCGAACCGTCTTTTCCGAAGCTGCCTGCTGCGGTTTGAGCTTCTTCAGGAACTGGCTGTATCGCTGAACAAAGCGATGCTCGTACTCTTTCCAAGGGCGAAGACCGTAAATTTCGTCATAGACCGCCCAGACTAGCGAGAGCATCAGAAGGATCGTCGAAATCAGAAGTGGCAAACTTAAGGACTGCGTAACGACAGGATCGTTCTCGACGGAAGGGGTCTCAGGCACCCAGCTCCTCCTTAGATGTTAAACCAGGGAGTAATCCAAACATACTTGATGCGGAAAGCCAGCCGAGCAATCATCTTGACCGGCAACGCCATCATCGTGATCAGGAAGAATTGCAGCGAGAGGTATTGAATCAGCGTCATTCGTCGGTAGATCTTGCGATTGAACTCGGTCAGGGTGAAAATCTTGTGAAACCCCACCCAGGCTACCGCCAGATAGAGCCCCACCACAATTGCCCCGAAGATCCCCTTGCCCCAGGCGCTGGTGATGCCGAAAATGTCTACCAAATCGCGGTTGGATTCAAAGATCAGACGATTATGGTCCCAGGTCATGCCAGGCCAGAACCACATCCAGCCCGGTCCTCGAATGAAAGTTCCGATTATCACCATCGATAGCCATAAGAACAGGAAGCCGAAGCAGAAGGCAAGAATCGCGGATTTCCTTTGTTTGAAAGTGTAGTATCCGTTGCCAAGCGGATTGGCATCCATATAAGGAATGGCCATCAATCCAACCAAAATCAAGCTCGGCAATACGACTCCCGCCATCCAGGGATCAAAATAGACCAGCATCTCCTGCAGCCCTAGAAAATACCAAGGGGCCTTGGATGGGTTCATCGTCAGAGTCGGATTGGAAGGCTCTTCCAACGGTGCATTCAGAGTAATTGACCAGACCATCAAAACAAAGGTCACAATGATAGTAGCCAGGAATTCAATACGGAGGAGAAATGGCCAAACATGGACTTCCTTTTCCCAGCCGTGTTTCCAGGGCTGGACCTTGCGATGATGAGTCTTGGCCATCTGCGGGTTGACTTCCAACTGCCCGATCAACCGGTCATTGGCAAAAGCCTGCCTCAACCCGTACCAGGTATAGAAGGGCACCAGGAAAAGCAAGGCCACAATAGGTATGTTGTCAGGCGCCGACGCAATTTCCCAAAGCTGACCCCAGTCCATTTGATTACCCCCTGAGGAAATCAAGCGCAGAGATGCGGACAGAAGTGAAAAAACCGAGGATGGAGGGTCGAAGATCGAGGATAGTACCGTAACAAGGTCCCCCGTATGATTTCCAATAGATATTGTTCATCTCCATCCTCTAGATCTTTCGCTCCTCTTTGATCTCCGACGCCAGCATGACAGCAGCCGGACCTGAGATTCCGCCATCTTTTCTAACTCGCCAAAAATGGACCACCATGAAGTTCGAAGCAATCAGTGGAATCGCAATGCAGTGCCAGATGTAGGACCGCAGCAAAGCATTCGAGTCGACGATGGACCCCCCTAAGAGGGCAAAGCGGACATCGTTATATGGCGTCATTCCTAGCTGAGCTCCGAAGGGACCCTCATTGCCCAGCATGGGCGTGGCTCGGGCCATGTTGGTTCCGACCGTCACAGCCCAGAACCCCAACTGGTCATCCGGTAATAGGTAACCCGTGAAGGAAAGCAGCATGGTTAACAACATCAGAATCACGCCGACAGACCAGTTAAACTCCCGTGGTTTCTTGTAGGAGCCTGTCAAGAACACCCGGAACATGTGCAACCAGACCGTGATGATCATGAGGTGGGCTGCCCAGCGGTGCATATTTCTGAGGAGCTTGCCAAAAGGGACGTCGTGCTCCAGGTAGAGAATGTCCCGGAAGGCCTGGATCTTCGACGGATGGTAGTAGAACATCAGCAGCGCGCCTGTGAAGGTCAAGACGATGAATAGGTAGAAGGTGATCCCGCCCATACCCCAGGTGAAATTGTAGGCCACTGCATCACGGTTGATTTTTGACGGATGCAGATGAAGGAACACATTGGAAAGAATACCCAGAGCACGGCTGCGTGGTTTGTCGTCGTGCTTCACTCGGAAGATCGACTTGTAGAGCTGAGTCTTTTCCGGGTCCTTGAGGGCCTTGACATCTTCTGTGGCCTTATCTTTGAGGATCTTGACTTCCTCACGAACCTCATCCAGCAGCGCCGTCATGCCCTTTTTCTCTGAATTCTGATCTTTCAGATCATCTGCCATCCGACACTCTCCAGAGTCATCAGTTTGGAATAGCTTCGAAGTGCAATGCTGCTACAAACACCGTCATTCCCAGGGCCCTGCGAGGACTTGCTGCGAAGCTTGTTCTGGGGGAGGAACGAAAAACTGAGATTTGAAATCATAGGGGGAGGAAAGCACCGGGATCCTTGAACCGGGAACGTTCTCCCTTGGGCCAGGAATACAGGACGCTGGTATCAACAACGATTTGACCCTCAGCGTCCAGTTCGACCTTCGCGCGATCCATCGGTCTCGGGGCCGGCCCTTCGAAGTTGATTCCTTCGCTGTCATACCCGCTTCCGTGACAAGGACATTTGAATTTGTTTTCGCTGGCTTTCCAATCGGGAGTACAACCTAGATGGGTGCAGCGCGCGTAAATAACAAACAGCCCTTCGGCATTTCTGACGACCCAAATCCGATAGTCCTTCTGAAATTTCGTATCCACGCCAAACCCGAAGTCGGAGGGGTAGCCAATTCGGAAAACGGTCTTCGGTTCATAAAGCGCTCTTGGGAAAAAGAACCTCAGGAACATGAAAAAATTGGTGCCCAAAAACCCCAAGATGCAGGCGGAAACGATCCGTCGTCGTCGTGCCACAGGCCCTAAGGGTTCTCCTTCGTTGATTAAGGACGCCAATTTGGATGAGAGACCCGGCTTTTGCGGTTTTTCAGACGCTGGAACGGGCGGTGCGGCAGGCGGTTTCTCTACAGCCACACCGCCGGACTTCCTTTCGTCATTATCGTTGGAATTTGGCATCCAGTCCTCCACTGGCCAGACTAACCCTCAGGCCAGTTCAGCGTTCACTCGCTCGCTAACGACTTATTTTTATATTAAGTGCGAAGAGAATGTCAAGAAAGCGAATAGAGAGAAGAAAGGCGGAAGAATTCTACTGAAAAAAAATCTTTTGTCAAGAAATCGGCGCTGGGCACGCTGGGCATAAGTAAATAATCTGTCTGCTTGAAACCACACATTTAACTCTTGTAGACCGGTTAGTATGATCACAAGCTGAGAAGCAGTCACGAATCAAGCCCTCAACATGGGGAACTCAGCAAAGAAGCAAACCGGAACTTCTTGGCATTCCTTGCCTCTCGTTTGCTCGCAGTCTCATTCGTAGTCTGTCCCCAATTTTCTTCCCAGAATTTTTAGCGATTTAGCTCTATGTCAATTTCTTGGTCTTCTTCCGCCCCAAGGATATGGGCGACCTGGTAAGGCCAAGTATGACGATCAAACCGCTCAGCCTTCTGCCATTTGGGCCAGCCGGCCTGATTCGCACGGCGAGGCCGGTCAAGCAAATAATTGGCATAAATCTTCTGTGCGTATTCCCGGTACGGAGCTACCGCCTCCGCAGTGTAGCGGAAACGCTCCAGCCGTTCTGGATCCAGCTCTAGCCCATGGCCCGGTGAATCGGAGAGATTCAGGTGACCTCCCGTCCAGTCAAACTGCCCACCCACGATGACGTCATCGCTCACATGGATGGTTTCATTATCGATTGCATGGCAAATTCGTGGCGTCGTCCCCATGTAGAGGCCGGCGCTCTCCGAGTCATAAACAAGTGCCGAGACCATCGCTGCCCTAAAGGCAAGCTGAAGGCAGAGTTCAAAATTGCTGTGGACAGTTACATGCATTCCCATGAACTTGGCCAACTGCGTTACACGCCAGAGTCCCCAAGGACCAAGGCCGATATCGGGCACCGACACGTCAGCAGCCTCGTATCTTTCGAGCAGGTACCAGTTCGGCTCCCATCTATTGGACATTTCCGTGGGTCCTGGCGGGTGAACGATGGGTGGCGTCCACCAGTGACACGATAGTGGAGTGCATATCTCACGCCGAAGATCCGTCATCCTACGGAAGTAGTATTCGGCTTGAAAGCCTCCCTGTCCCGCATGTCGAACCGGGACCGGTTCGTTCTTAGGATAAAAACGGTGGGGTAGCAAAGAATTGAACGGCTGTTCGATATATTCAAGTTTGCAATCTTCAAGGGCCCGCAGTATCCGCCGCGCCTCCTGGTAGTTCCAGGTGCCGTGGGCATCGATTCGAATAGCCGTATCAGAACCTACGGCCTCGCGGATACGCTGGATCAGTTCTATGTGATCTTCAGGCTGGTAGGCCGTCATTGATACCTTGATAGACGGAAAGCCTTCTCGCGCCCGCTCGGCGGCAAATTGAGGCCAGGTATCAAAAGTAACCTCCCCATGTCCCTTCATATCGGCGAAGCGCTGCCAGGTATAGGCAGCCATGGGCACACGACTGGGCGGAGCAAAACCTACCTCGAAGAGTTCTCCCCACAAGATATGCAGTGGTTTTTTCAGCAACTGAGCGATCAGGTCCCACCAGGCCATATACAGCGGTTCTTCCAGATCCAGATCAAGGAGATTGCGGCTGGAATCGTTTTTCAACTGCTCCAGACAATTCCGGGCTTTGGTGTCGAGATTGATGGACCATTCCCCGGTTCCGATCAGCCCTTCCTTGGTGACCAGCTCAACCAACTCCCAGGAGACGGCAGGTAGTGCTTGCCATCCAGGAGTGTATACACCGACCATCGGGATGAGGACCTTATGCACACGGGCCTCTTCTAAGGTGACTCGATGCGGTGCTAGCCAGTCACGAAGCTTTTCCCGGTAAAGGTCAATCCTTCTTTTGAGCATGGCATCAAAATCCCGGATATCGTCAATATTCATAATGGCAACACACGCATGTCCAACACAGGGAAGAAGCTAGTCACTTGAGATGGCCCTGTGTGTCCCGAACAGAGAGTTGAGAGAGTTGGGTCGGACCAAGCTACGCCGTTGTGACACCAGGAGATCAGTCCCCCAGAAACATATGTCTGAGGCTTAAACTACCCTTTTGCACGTACCGGATTTCCAGCGCCCGTTTTTCTTATGGTTGCAAGTAGGAACCCAACAATCCGTATTTCAATCGGCAATCCACAATCCGAAATCGGCAATCAGGGGTCAAGCCACCACCCAGCTGCGCAGGAGTTCATCGAGCTGAGTGGTTGAAAGGGGGCCGGTGTCGGCCAGTCGTTTGATTTCTTGAGTAATCTCACGAAGCTGGGTATCTCCAAAGTGCAGGCCTAACTCCCGCGCCCGATTTTGAATGGCGTTCTTCCCCGTCAAGCGGTGAGCAATTGAAATGGTCCGCTCGAGTCCGAAATCCTGGGGATCGATGATCTCATAGGCGCCCGGGTTGAGCATGACCGCCTTGGTATGCATGCCGGCCTTGTGGGTAAAGCTGGTCTCGCCGGTAATGTAGTTATTAAAAGGAATGTCGATCCCGACAATGTCCGCCACCATCTTATCCATCTCGTAAAGCATTTCCAGCTTGTACTTCTTCACCAGATCTTTGTTGTAAGAGTAGAGCCGGGCGATGAGTCCTCCCAGCGGAGTAATGCCATTGCGCTCGCCGATGCCCAGGACGCTGGTATCGATATGCGTGGCTCCCGCCTCAAGAGCTGTGAAGCTATTGGCAATAGCGCAGCCGCTATCATTGTGTCCATGAAACTCGATCCCGGCTTTAATATGACGGCGCAACTCTGAAACCAAAGCGTAGAGCTGGCGGGGCGTGGCCACTCCCACCGTGTCGGCCAGACCGACGCGGTCTACCCCCATAGCATCCACTGCCTCGTAAACCCGCAGCAAGTCTCCTTCTTCACTGCGAAAGGTATCTTCACTGGAGAATCGAACTTCGCACCCGGAACGCTTGATGAAGTCGATGACCTCGCGAGCGCTTTCAATGATCTGATTGATGTCCTTGCCGTGGCTGAACTCACGCAGATAGGAGGAGGTCCCAAAAAGAATATCCACACCGGCGACACCTGTATCCACGGCCTTTCGGGCGTCTTCCATGTGGCAGCGTGTATGGGTCAAAATCTTAGTTCTCAACCCAAGGTTGGCAATGATCTTACAGTCTTCAAATGATTGCGGCGAGGCCACGGGCGAGGTCAGCTCGATGTATTCCACACCAAACTCGTCCAGAGCACCCGCAATCCGAACCTTCTCCTCGGTGGTATAGTGTGCTTTGGCGAACTGTTCTCCCTCACGAAGCGTGGAATCGATGATGTGGAATTCTCGGATGGACATAACTGATAACTTCCTCTCAAAAAAAATCGGCGAGAGCACGCTCTCGCCGATTTCAAAAATAAGGACCGATCTATTTTCAAATCGCCGGATAGCGCTCCATTCCAGTCTCCTGGAATGACAGTTGGCAAAATGTCCTCTTGCCACCCAACCTTGCCGATACCGGATTCAGCAAGATTTCGGCAACGGCCCCTTTCCTTCGAGTTCATTGAATCCGGGTGTTCTCGCTCGAAGTACTGCTGGCGCGTCGCGCCTCTATCTCGCCCTACAAAAACGAACGAATTATAAACCGAGCCTTGACAAAACGCTAGCGCTTATCTTCGCCTGCGAATCTCCGACTACCTCTGTTCCGGCCAGATACCAGGCATAAGTCGCTTGGCATTGTCTTGATAAAGCTTTTGCAGGACCTCTTTCGGAAGTTTTAGTCCCCTCGAGGTCGCTCCACCAAACGTCACTTCCTCGTCCGTTTCCAGATAACGGAATTGATCCTTGTACCAGTTGGTGTAATAGCCTTGGCGCTCCGTGTTGCTGCCGGCGTCCGAAATCATCGGCGGAAGGGTGGTGAAGTCCGAACCAAAAAGGATCCGATCCTGGTGTTCGATAAAGAAGGCTCTCATTGTTGCCGGAGGAAAGCGAACAAAGTTAACGAAGCGAGCTCCAGTCTCCCCATAGAAATTCGGATATTGGGCAAAGCGCTGGGCAAGTCCTTCCAGATCGTGCTCCAGACTGCCTAGATGATTTCCGATGACCGTGAGATTCGGGTGCCTGGCAACCACATGATCCCTCTGTGCCATAATCTCGGCGTGGCTGTAGACTCCCTTTTTGTTATAGAAGTACCACTCATCATTCTTGCTGAAGTAACCGTAATGCGGACTCTTTGGATCTAGGGGCAACCAGGCATCGATCGGCTCGGCCGCGTGAATGATGACTGGGAGCTTGAGCTCGGCAAATCGATTCCAAATCGGTTCGAGTCGCGCATCATCAACGGCGATGAATTTTCCGTCCTTATCTTTGGCTCTCATGCCAAGCACCTTCCAGATCTTGATTCCTTTGGCGCCACGCGACACGTTGAAAGCGAGATGTTCCAGGACCTGCTTCACGTAGTCCGCTTCATCAATCTTGCTGACATCAATCGTGGGACAGAAAACGAAACGGTCCGGATAGGAGTCACGCATCTTCACAATCCGTTCCTCATATTCTTTAAGCTCCGCTGGGTTATCCATCCCCGCATAGCAGAGAATGGCAGTGCGACGAATGTTCACGGCATCAAGCACCGGCAAGATGAACGGCTGATCCTGGTAGAAGTGAGTATGAATATCAATTTTCTCCCAAGCCTTAGGGTCCCAGCCGTTGGTCGTTGCGTGTCTAGAAAATCGGCCTGACAAGAGACTTAACAGTACAAGCAGCAGAATCCCGGAAAATCTCAAATAAGCTGGCGGCGTTTTCACAGGTCCTCCTCACCCCAAGAAACGTGTCAGGGGGAATTCCCCCCAACATCGGTCAAATGTCGCATAACCCGTCTTCATCCGGAAAGGCCTCTTTGACTATTTCACGGGCCTCCAAGCTTAGTATTCGAATTGCAAAAATAACGTGCCAATTTGGGAGCGCTTGGACTTCTACAACTTATAACAACTCGTGGATGCGGAGCCACGAATAGTTTCGTTTCACAAGGCAAGATGTGTTGTGTAACATATACTCGATTCTTCACCCGATCAGCCCTGAGGGCCAAGAATTGCTCGAGTGGTAATCGTTCTCGCAGTCTGTTTACATTGGCTTTTAACCGACACCAGCACAATTCTAAAGATGTCGCGCAAGCCCATCCTGCTGGCGGCCGCTGTAGAGCAGCGAGTCGGTGGCTTGCATTAATCGGGAGGGCGAACCGTGGCAGACAGGGCCCACTTGCCTCACTACTCCAACTTGGGACTTCCTTGACGGATTTTTAGAACGGCTGCAGCGTTCCTTTCATCGTCCCCGTGCTTCAGACCGGGGTTTTGGGTTGTCGAAGGCAACGCTTGCGGGGCCTCGATGAGACCGCCGCGATGTTTGCTTTGCGTTCCTGAAGGAGACTGAGCTTGGGCAGTCATGAGAAGTCCCAGTACAACGTCAGCTTCCTGAGCCGGAGAAGAGCCTTGAGAACCGGTTTGTTTGGAGCATTAGGAGCCACAATGTTTTCGGCTTCAGCACTAACTCAGAGATCGGGTACTGCATCCACTCTGCTTGGCGCCAATTCGTTTGAGCTGGACGAGATCACAATCGCCGACCTGCAGAAGGAGCTGAGTTCGGGGAGGCTGACGGCTCGCTCCATCACCGAGAAATATCTCGCCCGAATTGAAGCCATTGACCGGCACGGACCCACTCTGCGTAGTGTCATCGAAGTCAATCCCGACGCGTTGAAGATGGCAGATGTCCTCGACAAAGAGCGCAAAGAGACCGGCGTGCGCGGCCCTCTGCATGGCATTCCGGTGTTGATCAAGGACAATATTGACACCGCCGACCGGATGGCCACCACAGCCGGATCGCTGGCATTGGTCGGCGCGAGCGCGCCGAAGGATGCCTTCCTGGTGCGGCGCTTGCGCCAAGCCGGTGCCGTCCTCTTGGGCAAGACGAACCTGAGTGAATGGGCGAACATCCGTTCCAGCCATTCGATCAGCGGATGGAGCGGCAGGGGCGGATTCACGAAGAACCCGTATGCGCTAGATCGCAACCCTTCCGGTTCCAGTTCCGGCTCCGCTGTGGCCGTAGCAGCGAATCTTTGTGCGGCTGCGGTAGGCACGGAAACCGACGGTTCCATCGTCAGTCCTTCATCAGTGAACGGGATTGTAGGAATCAAGCCGACCGTCGGCCTTGTCAGTCGCACAGGAGTGATCCCTATCTCGCACACTCAAGACACCGCCGGGCCGATGGCGCGCTCGCTGCGGGACGCTGCGATTCTGCTGGGTGTTTTGGCGGGAGTGGATACTGAAGATGCGGCAACTGCCAACAGCCGTGGGAGAGCTTCAGCCGACTACACTCAGTATCTTGATCCGAAAGGCTTGCAAGGAATGCGGATTGGAGTAGTCCGGAAATTGTTTGGTTTCCATGAAGGTGTGGATGCACTGATGAGTAAGGCTCTTGACAGCATTAAAGCTCAAGGAGGACAGATCATAGATCCGGTCGACATCCTGACCCTCGACCAGCTTGGCAGCGCTTGGACGATTTTGTTCATGTATGAGCTCAAAGCGGATCTCAACGCCTACCTCGCGCGCCGCGGTTCCAGCGCACCGATGCATTCTCTAAAGGAGATCATCGCGTTTAATGAGCGAAACAGGAAGGCTGAGATGCCCCACTTTGGGCAGGACCTTTTCGTGAAGGCTGAGGCGAAGGGACCTCTTACAGACAAGGAGTATCTGGAGACCCGGGAAAAGAACTTGCGCTTGGCTCGAACCGAAGGTATCGACGCCGTGATGGACAAGTTCAAACTGGATGCGCTGGTGGCTCCAACCGACGGGCCGGCCTGGCTGACTGATCTTGTAGATGGCGATCACTATCTTGGTGGGAGCTCCACTCTCGCCGCTGTGGCGGGTTACCCGAGTATCACCGTTCCAGCGGGGTTTGTCATGGGACTGCCCGTTGGTATCTCCTTCTTCGGCCGAGCCTGGAGCGAACCGGTACTCTTCAGAGCCGCCTACGCGTTTGAGCAGGCAACGAAACATCAAAGGCCCCCTCGGTTTCTGGCGACAGTCGAGTCGGGCCCACCGGGAGTATAGGACGCCATTCACAAATACACTTCCTGACGTGCATCTCTCGCGAGCCCCACGCTGAAACACAGGATTAGTATGCGATTCGTTCGCGGTGCAATCAAAATGCACTGCTCAGGGTTTGACCGAGGACAGACCTTAGACTGCCAGGCTCGTTTCGCGATATGATAGTATTCGTGATGGATCGGCACTGCAGGCTTGAAACGAAGCAAGGACTTTGACTCAAGGATGATTTCTATGAAGAAGCGAATCGGGACAGTGATACTTCTTTTCTCGCTCGTTCTTTTAGGAGGACATTACGCTATCACCGCCGAAGATTCAGCTCAGCTTCCTCCCGCGGCACAGTCTTCCGTGGAGTTTTTGCGCGATGTCGAGCCCATATTTCATAAGAATTGTTACACCTGCCATGGGCCTTCGCAGCAAATGAACGGGTTACGACTGGATCAGAAAGAAGCCGCCCTCAAAGGAGGATACTCGGGAGCCGCGATTCAGCCGGGCAAGAGTTCGGAGAGCTTGCTGATTAAGAAGGTAGCCAGCTCGAAAGACGGCTTCAAGATGCCTCCTATGGGTCCGGCCCTGACGGCCGAGGAAATCGGCGTCTTGCGGGCCTGGATCGATCACGGAGCGGATTGGCCCGCGCAGTCTGCCGCGCCCTCAGCCGCTAAAATGTCCCCGGCTGAAAAGAAGTCGCATTGGTCATTTCAACGTGTCAAGCAACCTGAGCCGCCCTTGGTTCGCGAACGCTCCTGGGTTCGCAACCCGATCGATCATTTCATCCTGGCGAAGTTGGAAGCCGAAGGGATTTCACCCTCGGCCGAGGCGGACAAAATTACGTTGATCCGCCGGCTCAGCCTGGATCTCACGGGTCTGCCACCAACACCTGCCGAGGTGAACGATTTTCTAAGGGACAACAGTTCGCAAGCCTACGAGCGCATCGTCGATCGCCTGCTAAACTCTCCTCACTATGGCGAGAAATGGGCTCGCCACTGGCTTGACCTGGCCCGCTACGCCGACAGCGACGGCTATGAGAAGGATCAGGCGCGGCCCTATGCCTGGCGTTGGCGTCACTGGGTGATCGAGGCTCTTAACAATGACATGCCCTTCGACGAATTCACTCGTGCCCAGATCTCCGGTGACCTGATTCCCAATTCTTCACCGGACTCTTTAGTGGCAACGGGATTTTACCGGAACGGCCTGAAGAATCACGAGGCCGGTGTGAAGAGGGAGGAAGCGCGATTTGAAGAAGTGGTGGACCGCGCAAATACCGTCGGAACAGTTTGGTTAGGCCTCACCGTGGGTTGTGCCCAGTGTCACGACCACAAGTATGATCCCACCACCCAAAAGGATTATTATCAGTTATTCGCCTTCTTCAACAGCACTCAGGACGTGGTTGTGGACGCTCCTTTGCCAGGAGATATGGGTCCCTATCTTCAAGCCAGGCCGGGTTACTATGCCAAGCGCGAGGCTCTCTTGAAGGAGGGTGGGATTCCCGAGTTACAGACCGTGTGGGAAAACAAAGTTCGGGCAGCCAGAGACGATCCGGGCAAAAACCTTGATTGGGACTACGCCCTGACTGAAGTGAGGGCCACTGTCGAAGGGGCAGATCGTCTTCTTAGAAAGGGGCCCGAGCAGCGAACTCAGAAGGAGAATGATCAGCTCACGAATTACTTCATCGGCCATCCTGGCCCGGAAACCGCCAAGGACAAAGCAGCAGCTGATCGACTCAAGGAGCTTCAGAAGAAACTGCAGGAGCTGAGCGCTTCGTTTCCGGCTCTGAGCGAGGCTGATGTGGTCGTAGAAAGTTCGGAGCCAATCAAGACGCATATCGCGGTTCGAGGAGATTATCGAAGAGAGGGAATCGAAGTTCTGCCTGATGCCCCTGCCTTTTTGCCTCCACTCCCCAAAAACGACCAGCCTGCCCGACTTCGGCTGGCCAATTGGCTGGTCAGCCGCGACAATCCGCTCACATCTCGCGTGGCTGTCAACCGCATGTGGCAAGAGTTTTTCGGAAGGGGACTGGTGCGAACTTCGGAAGATTTTGGCACTCAAGGGGAAAAACCCACGCATCCGGAATTGCTGGACTGGCTTGCCTCTGAGCTGATGGATCAAGGTTGGAGCATGAAGCGGATGCACAAGTTGATTGTCATGTCTGCGACCTATCGCCAATCCTCTCAGGCCCGGCCCGATTTGAAGGACCGCGATCCCGTCAATACGCTTCTGGCCCGCCAAAATCGTTTGCGCCTGACGGCAGAGCAGATTCGCGACGCCGCACTCAGTACCAGCGGCTTGTTGTATCCGGTCGTAGGAGGAGAGAGCATTCGGCCGCCCCAGCCGGAGAGCGTCTCGAAGCTGACCTACGGCGGCGCCAAATGGGAAGAGTCTCAAGGGAAGGACCGTTATCGCCGCGGTCTTTACATCCATTACCAACGCACCTCCCCTTACCCGCAACTGGTGAACTTTGACGAGCCCAACTCCAACATCTCTTCTACGCGCCGGCCCCGATCCAACACGCCGCTGCAAGCACTGAATCTGCTGAATGACCCCGTGTTCACAGAAGCCGCGCAATCCCTGGCGGTGCGGGTTCTGGAAGCAGCGCCCCGGGATTGGGAGCATCGCCTGGACAGCCTGTTCCAGCTCTGTTTGAGCCGGAGCCCCAATCCGAATGAGCGAGAGAAGATTGGACGTTATTTTGAAAATCAGAAATCGATCTTCCTGAAAGATCCCAAATCCATCGCGTCAGTGGCGCCAAATCCAGTTCCCGGCGTCGAACCGGTCGAAGTGGCAAGCTGGGTCGGCGTCGGGCGGGTTGTCATGAATTTGGACGAATTTATCACAAGGGAGTGAACATCCATGAACTGGAAACAATTCCAACAGATTCAAACGCGCCGCGATTTCTTCCGAAAATGTGCAGGAGGGGTTGGCATTTTCGCCTTGGCAGACTTGCTGACTGCGGACGGACTCACGGCCGCTAGCAAACTGCCGGCGATGAATCCGCTTGCTCCCAAAGAACCTCACTTTTCCCCCAAGGCGAAGCATGTGATCTTCATGTTCATGGAAGGCGGGCCCAGCCAGTTTGAGCTCTTCGACGAAAAGCGCGCTCTGGAGAAATACAACGGCCAGTCGTTGCCTCCATCTCTCACCAAAGATCTGAAGCTTGCTTTTATCAAGCCCACGGCTTCCGTGATGTCCAGCCGTTACAAATTCCAACAGCATGGCCAGAGCGGCACCAGTCTTTCGGAGCTGCTGCCGCATCTGGGAAGCTGCGCCGATGATATTTGCCTGGTCCGCTCCATGCACACAGACGCCTTCAATCACCATCCCGGGCAGCTGCTGCTGTTTACCGGAAGCATCCAGTTCGGGCGGCCGACGATGGGTGCGTGGTCGATTTATGGCCTTGGCAGTGAATCCCAAAATCTGCCGGGCTTTGTGGTGCTGACCTCCGGCGTCGGCACCAGCGGCGGCGCCAGCAACTTTTCCAGCGGATTTTTGCCGTCTCATTACCAGGGGACTGTCTTTCGGAACAGTGGAGATCCCATTCTCTATCTGTCTAATCCTCCCGGATTCAATCAGCAATCTCAGAAGGCCGCGCTGGATGCGATCCGCGACCTGAATGCGGAGCGTTACGGCACCACCGGAGACCTGGAAATCGCATCACGCATTTCCTCTTATGAGCTGGCGTTTCGAATGCAGATGGCTGGCCCTGAGCTGTTGAACTTTTCCAATGAATCCAAGACGACTCTGGAGATGTATGGGGTCAACAGCCAGGATGAAGATACCCGCCAGTACGCAACCAACTGCCTGCTGGCCAGACGCCTGGTGGAGCGCGGCGTTCGATTCATCCTCATGATGGACGCCAGTTGGGACGACCACGTCGAGCTCAACAAGAAACTTCCCAAGCGCTGCCGCAAGATCGACCAGCCGACAGCGGCGCTCATCAAGGACCTCAAGCAGCGGGGGTTGTTGGATGAGACGCTTGTAGTTTGGGGCGGGGAGTTTGGTCGCACACCCATGGTGGAGATCCGAAAACCCGAGGATGCCGATAACGCGGGCCGCGACCATCACCCGAATGCCTACAGTATGTGGATGGCGGGAGGCGGCCTCAAGGGAGGCCAAGTGGTGGGCAAGACCGATGATTATTGCCTGAACATTGTGGAAGATCCCATTCATGTGCATGATCTTCAGGCCACCTTGCTGCACTGCCTGGGATTCGATCATACCCGGCTGACTTACAGATACATGGGCCGTGAATTTCGCCTGACCGACGTCGCTGGCAACGTGGTGCAGAAGCTGCTGGCGTAATGGCCATCAATTCCTAACCCTTTCCAATATCACTTGTCTCCCAGCCAAGAGATCCAAACGTTCGAACAGTCGTATCTGAACAGGATTTTCAACATCATAAGATCTCTAGCCTTAATTCTGCTTATCTCCCTCTCGCCAGCCCTCCTCAGCGCCCAGAATCCTTCTACGGGGCCAGCGGCGCTTCCGGACGCCAACAAAAGTTTCGTCGAGCGCTGCGGTGGCTGCCATGGAGCGGATGCTCGTGGTTCCGACCGAGGACCGGCGCTTGCCGGGAATCGCCGACTTAGCACACGTTCCGTTGTGCAGCTCCG
>Ga0075423_10000096_pt1 | contig 53223 bp, 43 predicted proteins | sample SoiMethybrSBSTD2_FD_80114 | JGI IMG/M metagenome (GOLD analysis project Ga0075423, IMG submission 80114) | Bulk soil microbial communities from a Populus tree surrounding site in Tennessee, USA - Soil MetaG P. TD hybrid SBSTD2 | ecosystem: Environmental > Terrestrial > Soil > Tree plantation... | reverse complement strand
CCTGGCCGGGATTTGGTGAGCTGGCTCAGCGCGAGAATGCCCACGACTACGCGGCTTACCTGGACCTAGTCGGGGCGAATGCGCTGGGGTTCTTTTATCTTTCCATGCGTCGCGGGCTCGATTACTTGGCAAGCCTGCCACAGGTGGATCGGAGTCGTCTAGGCGTAACCGGATTGTCGGGCGGCGGATGGCAAACGAGCATACTCAGCGCTCTCGATGACCGTGTCGCCGTTTCGGTGGAGGTGGCCGGTATCGGCGCCCTCGAGTCAAACCTGGTGCGGCCCGTTGATACTGACGAAATCGAGGAAAACGCGACAGACCTCACGGAAGGTGAGGATTATCCATTCTTCGTTGCGATGCGTGCGCCTCGTCCTACTTTGCTCATCCACAACGCCGAGGATGATTGCTGTTTTCGTGGCGACTTGGTTAAACCCTACATTTATGATCAAGTCCGGCCTTTCTTCCGGTTATTCGGGAAAGAAAACGATTTTGGCTGGCATGAGAACCGCGATCCCGGCACTCATAATTATCAGTTGGAGAACCGCGAACAAGCCTATGCCTTCTTCACGAAACACTTTGGTCTGCAGGTTTCGGCAGACGAGATACCGAGCGATGATGAGATAAGGCCGGCCGAGCAACTGGCATCGGGCCTGCCCGCGGAGAATCTGACAATCCTGGGGTTGGCCAGGCAGTTGGCTCGACAGGTTGCGCGTCCGCCCGTCCCAGCCGGCAACCAGCGTGCTGCGTGGGCACAGGCCGAGAGGGAACAATTAAGTCATGTGATTGGCTATGCCCCCGTTTCGGTCCAGAATGTCTGGAGACTCGATAACAGCAAGCACCAGGGATTCGAAACTCTGCTGCAACGGTTCGATTTCTCGAATGGGCTCAGCGCAACAGGAGTCTCGCTCAAGGCTACTAAGACGCCGCTAAATGCTCCGGTAACCATCGTGCTCAACGATGATGGCTACAAGGCGGCAGCGCAGGTGATTTCCGAGCGCATCAATCGCGGCCAGCAGGTCCTCGCTGTTGATTTGCTTTTCAACGGAGCCACTGCCCCGGAAAATAACGCGAGCTGGCAGATGCTGGTGGCGACTACCGGTGATCGCCCGCTTGGCCTGCAGACGGCACAGTTATTGGCAGTAGCCTCCTGGCTTCGGACCACCGCAGGTGCCGGCAGAATTGGGGTCGTAACGGACGGCATCCGCAACCGTTTGATTGCCCTGAGTGCCGCGGCATTTCAACCTGGAGTCTTTGCCGGGATTGAGGGCCACGCCTCGATCGAAAGCTTGGACGACGTGCTTAAGCGGGGAGTTCCTTTTCGCTCGGCGCCGGAAGTTTTTTGCCTCGATCTCTACAAGTACTTCGACCTGGAGCGCCTGTCAGTAATGGCCGAGCCAACTGAGGTGAAGCCAACGGCTAAAGAGGAAGCAAATGGCAATACCGAAAATTAGCAGTAAAGGACACGCCGAAATGGCTCAGGCTTAACAGCTCAGCTGCTCATTGCTCCAAACGTGGATTAAATGGCAATTGACTTGACTGTACTTTCGTGCGGTGATAGTTCGCTCGGTTGCAGAGGAGGGAACAATGAGACTCTTACTGGTTGTGTCGGTCCTGTCTCTGGCCTGCTTGGCGCAAGGTCAGACAGCCGGCAAGCGCCCAGCCAAGGATGACGCAAGTTTGAAGAGTATCGAACAGCAGTGGGTGGACGCGTACTATCGCGGCGATGGAGAGACACTCTCTCGTTTCGAGGCCGATGATTTCACCCTTATTGCGAATGGCGAAAAGCCGCAAACGAAAGCGGAGCAGATCGCATCCGTAGAGTCTAGAGGCCCGGCTGGGGTTCCGTCCGCCAATGTGGAAGAGGAGATCCGCCAGTACGGAGATGTGGCCCTCATCACTGGCCTGAATGAGAGCTCGAACGTGCGCTTCACTGCCGTCTGGGTAAGAATGGATGGCAAATGGAAAGTCGTACATTTGCATTACTCGATTGGCAATTGAAATTCTTTGAACCACCATTCACCGAATGCCAAGCCCTGGGCCCGAAAACACGATCAGGATTAAGCCGAAGTAGAACCAACTGGTCCAGATGCCAGCTCTGGCCCTGGCGAGGTCGTCTCGCTTGCCGTGTGGCTTCATCTCAAATTCGCTGCGAGGCATTTTGCAGCCATCCATTATCGTTCGGGAATCGACTCCAAGGGCTGAAGAATTTCCTGGTATTCGGTAACGACGTTGCGGCTGTCTCGTTTCCGCGTTCACAGAAATGGTAAACTGTGCGCCTTTCGGGGCGTCAGCCATGAATATCAGAGGACTGGGAACTCAGCGTCTTCGACTGAAGTTCAGAATCATGAGCGATGAAGATCTATGGTGGCTTTTCGTCAATCACCGGGAGGACTGTGCACGCGAGTTCTGGGACGAATTGGAGCATCGAAAAGCTGCTGGCACTTTATCCGACGACAGCCCATTCTGGACCATGGGAAACCTCGCGAGACATGTTCGACCGCGAGGCTCAGGCAACGGTTCCAACCTGATTGAACTCACTCGCGAGGACTGGGAAGCGCGAAGACGCCGGAAAATGTTTCGAGTGATTTCAGCCTAGCTGGGGAAGCCAAAAGGCGTAACTGGTACCATCCCTCAGCAAGATCTCGGCGTGGCCGATGAAAAGGCTCATTCATTGCAGTTGCCCGTACTCCGCCTTGGCTTGCTTCAGGATGGAAATGTCGGGGTCGGCATCCTTCCAAAGTGCGAGGAACTTCTCATAAGAGTGTAGAGATTCTTTGGCTTTGCCCTGGACTGCCAAAGCTCGGGAATATCCGACGTAAGACGCTGCATAGATGGGAGAGATCTGGAATGTACCTTGGCGGCTAATTACGTTCTGGAACTCCATAGCTGAGTGTTCTGCGTCATTCGCCTGCAAATATGCCAATCCCCGTAGATAGTTTGGCAATGGGTCCGTCGCTTCGTACGGTATCGTGCTGTGGAGTAGATTCATAACTGCGGTCGGACGTTTGCGGGTGAATTCCAGGGCTCCTCGCACCTCTGGAATGTATAACGATTGGATAAGTACATTTTCAGGATATGAGTGCGTCAACTCATCTGCTAAAGTCAGCGCCCGGCTGCCATTTCCTATGAGCGCCGAGATTGCCGCTGCGTTTTCGAGGACGGAACGGCTTCGCATGATCCTGAGGGCTGCCTCGGTATCTTGGCCTGCCTGCTCCATGAGGCCGAAAACAGTTTCTGCCCATCCATTGTTGATCATGACCTCTGCTGCGACCTCGGGAGCTCCACTGGCTTCGGCCAGGGCGACAGTCCGATTTGCAATCTCTCTTGACACTCGCAATCTTCCGCTGGTTGCCATCACCACTGCGTGAAGCGCGAGCATCGGGATCTCACCGGGTTTACCTCCCGCCGCCGAGACCTGCTTTTGCATGCCTTGGCTGTCTTGCTTCGCAAGAGCAATCTGGTATAGGGCTTGGTCGAGCGCGTCGATCTGAACACCCTGTGTGAGCGCTTGTTGACAAGCGGCCTGCGCCTTATCCCACTCGTTGAGATCGATGTAGGCAATCGCCAAGTTACCCCAGGTGATCGCATCCTTGGAATCGAGCCGCAAACCTTCCCAACCGGCTTCTACGGCCGACTCGAACCTGCCCAGCTTCAGATTGATGGCCGTGAGATAGCTGTAAAGTGCCCGGTCGCGCGGGTAAGTTTGATGCCACAGTGCGGCGACCTGCAGCGCGCGGTTGTCATCCTCCGTCACCAAATCGTGATAGTTTGTCTCGATGTAAAAACGCTCTCGGTCGCTCACCCGGTTACGTAAGGCGAAAGCCTTCTTTTGATATTGGATGGCCTTGTCCCATTCACCCTGATTTGCGTGCATTCTTCCCATTCCCGCGTAGGCTCGGGCAAAATTGGAGTCCAGTTCGATAGCGCGTTCATAGGAGGCGATGGCCTCATTGAACTTGCCTTCGCCGCCCAGCTTATACCCCATGCTGAACAACTTCAGAGCCTCCAACGAAGAGGTGGTGGCCTGCTCGACCGGAGTCGCGAATTTCTGAATTGAGGAAAGGGTTTCTCCGAGCTTGGCCCGGAGGCTCGAAGCAGAGTGGTCCAAAGCCTGTAAAACCTTCTCCTTGCTATCAGCCTCGACCTGCTGCTGAGCCATGAACTCTCCCGTCTGACAATTGAGGGCATTCAAGTTGATAATGTAATGTGAACCAAGAGGCGCAATTGAACCAGTCAGCACGACCTTGCTGCCAACGCGGAGGCACACTTCGCGGGCCAGTGTGGGCGTGAGCTGCGTGTCCGCCGCTTTGCCCATGTAGCCAAGCGTTTCCCGAACGCTTGATTCCGGGACAATATTCAAGTAGGGTGACTGCTCAAGTTCGACCGCGAGGGCCTGCTTCAGCGTCCCGTCGAACACCGGGTCGCCCGTAGCGTTAGCGAAATCCGCCATCACAACAGTGTCCTTCTCAGTTAACTGCATGCGCTGGCGCGAACGGTAGTAAATCCCGCCTGCGATCAAGGCTGCCAACAGCAGCAGTGCCGGCAGGACAATCTTCCAATACGTCCCGGTTTTGGGTCTTTCGCGCTCGGGTTGAATAGCGCTTGAACCCGCTCGTGTGTATCCACTCTCGGTATCTCGTTTCAGTCGTTCGAGGTCGGCTCGCATCTCCGAGGCATGCTGGTAGCGCAGGTGGCGATCTTTTTCCAGAGCTTTGTTGATAATCGCTTCGAGTCCGGCGGGAAGATCGGGGTTGAGCCGCAGCGGAGAGGCCGGAACCCGTTCGAGAATCGCACTGAAAATCACCCCAGAACTCTCGCCACGGAACGGCAATATGCCGGTTGCCATCTCGTAGAGCACCGCGCCAAAGGAGAACAGGTCGGTACGCGCGTCCAGTTCTTTAGCCCGGACTTGTTCCGGTGACATATAGGAGATCGTGCCAAGGGCAGTGCCGGGACTGGTCAAGTAGTCGGCACTTGATTCCACGGTGAGCTGCGAAATTCCCGCTGCCGTCCCGATCGGCGCACTTAGCGGTGTAACTTTTGCCAAGCCAAAGTCCAAAATCTTCGCGTGACCACGTTTACTGATGAAAATGTTCGCGGGCTTGATGTCCCGATGCACGATACCTTGAGAATGCGCCGCGTCCAGAGCATCCGCAATCTCGATTGCTAAGGCGAGCAGAATTTCGAAATCCATTGGCCGCCCCGCTATGCGGTGCTTCAGAGTCATGCCGTCAAGAAATTCCATAGCGATGAAGGCGTGACCATCCTCTTCGCCAATGTCGTGGACCATGCAGATGTTGGGATGATTCAGCGCGGAGGCGGCTTGCGCCTCGCGTTGGAAACGTGCGAGCGCCTGCGGGTCGCGGGCTACTTCCTCGGGCAGGAACTTCAGCGCGACGAAGCGGTGCAGGCGGGTGTCCTCAGCCTTGTACACCACGCCCATTCCGCCGCCGCCCAGCTTCTCAATGACGCGATAGTGGGAAATGTTTTCGCCAAGCAAGGTGAGGACAACTCCTGAGGCCGCAATGTTAGGCTGGGCACACTTAAATTTCAAATTTGATTATTGAGCACATTCGATTTGAGAGAGGCCAGTCGGATCCACCTCGGCGACCCGCCCCGCGCCTCTGTCAAGCCCGATACACCTAGGATAGAAGCGCGCAGACGTCCTGCTCGTGGCCACTTTGCCGGACGAGGACGAACTGGCCGGTGGGAGTGATGTCGATGACGATCTTACCCGAGTTGATAAACGCCTTCGGACCGGGGGGAATGTCAGTGGGAAAGAAGACGAGCGGCCCAGAGCGTCCGCCGAAATCAGCACGGATCGACCCGTCAGGATGGAAAATTGCGGATACGGGACCCGAGATGTTTACCGTCAGCGATTTGTGGTTTTCGAGGTTTGTCAATTCAAAGACGAGCCTGCCGGTGATGATTTGCTTGACGTCGCCGTTCGGCTCAGGCGGAAAAGTCTTCGTGACTTCTTGGTCAATCACAGGCTCGCCGTGCAGCGGGAAGGAGCAGGCAAGTCCGGCGTCAATAGTAAATGGCTGGTTTAGAGTGGGTTTTCTCGTTGGCCCCTCGGCTAGCATTGGAGTGACTGGGAACGCGAGGGCTAAGGCGATGCCGAAGAACACAGATCGTCGCATAATGCTCTCCTTTCTAGGCATTTCAATCCTGGAGACTTGTGGAAACCGCGGGCGAGGAGCGCGAAAAGGTGCGTTTGAGATGGTGAATGCCGCCCCGAAACGTGCTACCATCTCACACCCATAGCCTTCTAGGCTTGCTAGCCTCCTCCCATGGTTCGAGCACGAAATTTTTCATAAACTTCGGCTAAGAGTCCTCACGATTCGGTTAGGAAACGGTCAATTCGGAGGGCTGGGAGCTTTATGGACAGACCGCCGAAACGAATTTACGAATTCGGCCACTTTCGGCTGCATCCGGATGCTCGGCTTCTGACCCGCGATGGCCATGCCATCACCTTACCGCCTAAGGCGTTTGACCTACTCCTGATGCTGGTCGAGAACAGCGGTGCGGTCGTCTCTAAGGACGAATTGATGCAGGCGCTCTGGCCAGATACCTTTGTCCAAGATCAGAACCTAAAGCAGAACATTTTTCTCATTCGCAGAGCGTTGGGTGAAAAGCCACACGGCTTGTATATCGCGAGCGTTCATGGCAAGGGCTACAGGTTTTTGCCAGCGGTTCGTTTAAGAGGTGAAAGCTTAGAGGCGGCAACTGTCGCTAGCGTTTCGAATTCCAAGATTGTTAGCATCAGCCCGGCGTGGAAAATGGGGTTGTCAATGATCGTGTTTGCGCTTCTAGTGATATTGGCAGCTTATTTGTCTGTTCGAAGAAGCCCGAGTCGACCACCTCTTTTCGAACTATCTAGTACGCAAAATGGCAATGTGCCTCAACGGCGTTCTGTGGCAATCCTCAGCATTCAAAATCTTTCGGGCAGCCGCAATGATGATTGGCTGTCAACGGCAATTTCCGAAATGCTCGTTACGGAACTCGGTGCGGGCGAGCAATTGCGCATGATCTCGGGTGAGGACATTGCAAAATTCAAAGTCGGTTTCGGCAAGAATGTTGCCGAAACTCTTTCCAGAGAAAGTCTAGCTCGCGCTCGCAGCACGCTCGGCGCGGACCTCTTAATATCGGGTGCATGCACCATTGTCGGCCCAAGAAACAATCGTGTGTTACGGATCGACCTTCGGATGCAAGATGCCGCCTTGGGAGACACCGTCGCTGAAATCTCAAACGCCGGCAAAGAAGACGATCTCTTTGCTTTGGTCTCGGAAACGGGCGCGAGGCTACGGGAGAAACTGGCGATTCGCGAATTGACGCCGATGGAATTCGCGTCGGTAAAGGCATTGCTACCCACGAATACGCAAGCCGTTAAGCTTTACTCCGAGGCTCTGTCCAGATTGCGAGAGTTCGAACCCCTGCCAGCACGGAACCTGCTAGAACATGTGGTCGCTATCGAACCTACAAACTCCCGAGCGCACTCTGCCTTATCGGAGACTTGGGAGATGCTGGGCTATCAAGAGCGTTCTCGGGACGAAGCGAGAAAAGCTTTTGAACTTGCAAGTGCTCTGCCGGAGGCGGACCGCCTCTGGGTAGAAGCACGCTGGTATGAAACTGGAAAGGACTGGGAAAAAGCGACTAAGGTGTATGGCAAGCTCTTCCTTTCCGGCTCTGATAATGTCGATTACGGGCTTCATCTTGCGCGTGCGGAAATTTCGGCTGGAAAAGCCAACGAAGCGCTCAGAGTTGTTGAATCTTTGCGCAGACTTCCAGTACCTCATCGCGAGGATCCTCGCATCGATTTGATCGAGGCCGCGGCATCGCAGTCTTTGTTTGATATCCCAAGAGCAAAAGCTGCCGCCGTCAGTGCAGCGGCCAAAGGCACTGCACTCGATGCGCCGCTGATTGTTGCACAAGCAAAATATTCACTGGCAGAGGCCAATTTTGACCTCCAGAACGTGAAAGAAGCTATAGCTGATTACGAACAGTCTCGCGACCTATACATGACGGTCGGCGACAAGTCCGGAGTCTGCCATGCGATGATAGGCATAGGCAACATAATTCAGGGTCAGGATCGTCCACTTGCAAAAGCGATATTCAGCAGAGTGCTGGGTTTAGCAGGTGAAATCGGAAATCAGAGAATCGTCGCCAGGGCGCTGTTGGATCTTGGAAATGTCTACTACGACGATGGCGATCTGAAGAAGGCGAAAGCACGCTATGAGAAAGCATTCGCTGTCTATCGCGATATCAACGACCGTCCCGGTATGGCTGGGCTTCTTGTCAATATAGGCCTGACCATGGACGATCTTGGAGAATATCACTCCGCAGAAACAAACCTACGAGAATCACTGAATATAGCAACGGCTTCGAAATTAAATTTCGATGTCACTGACGCATACAACATCCTCGGTACTGTGCTGTACCACGAAGGCAAATTGTCCGAGTCACTGCAAGCCTACAACAATTCATTAGATGTAGCCCGCGCCATTCAATTCAAAGGCGGAATCGTCGATAATCTCGCCCGCATAGGGCGGATAATGCGAGCTCAGGGTCAACTCGGCCTGGCACGGGACAAAGAGAAGCAAGCGCTTAACATTCAGGACGATTCCCTCACGCCACGATTGGAACTAGCCCGCATTGAACTAGAGGCGCACAATCCCGTGGCCGCAGAAGAGGGCGTGCGGAAGGTTCTGCCGAAAGCCAATAACCAGACTGCTGATCACCTCGCTTGCTATACCATCCTGGCCCAGGCACTTCTCGCCCAGGGAAAGGCTGGGGCTGCTGACAAGCTGCTCAAGCGCGCTGAATCTTTGGGAGTGCACAAGAGTGTGTTCCTAGATACACGCTTGGAATTCGCCGTGACCAGCGCGCGTATTCAAGCTGCGTTGGGGCATACCTCGCACGCCTCAACGCTGCTACAACGTGTAATAACCGATGCAAGAAGTTTCGGTAATGTGCCCTATCAGTTGGAAGCCTGTGATACTCTTGTGACAATTGAAGCAGATCGTGCGGCCTTCTTAGACGAGTTTTCCTGTCGCAATACGCTTCGGCAACATGCGGCCAACGGCTTCGTGCTGTTCGCGCAAAACGCCACGAGGCAATGAAAGCCAGTTCGTTGGGGGCTGACGTTAGCAGTTCTCCGGTCTCCTCGCACGAATTGAGGACTGGTGAACTCTGTGAACTTCGTGAACTCTGTAAAGGTAATCAGTAGAGCGGCCGTCCATATATACCCGTGCTAAATAATAAAAGGCGTCTGACTCTCCGGCGGTCTCTCCAGCCCCCCAGCAGAGTTCACAGAGTTCACCAAGTTCACGGGGTGTTCTAGAACTCCGTATCTTTCGAAAAGGCGGTCAAGTTTTAACTTCGGAACGAAGACCTGTGCGAGGCGTGGTTCCACTGAGCGGTCCACGAGCGCAGCATCAACGCGACATTTCCGGAGATTACGGAAGCGGAACATGAGTAGCTTGTTCCTGAGCTCGTGCATGCAACCCGATGGATCCCTCGTGCAAGCCGTGGGTTATCGCGACAACGGCAAATGGGTGATCGTAGGCCAGGACTCCGATCCCGGATGGAAGATCCGGCGATGGATGCTGTTTGCGCCCGTTCGGAAGACCGGGCTAGGCACCGCAAAGGCGCTCAGCCGAATCGCTGGATTGCAGGTAGAATCAGATAGTGCACCGATTAGTGTTTGTCTTCCTGGCGGCATCCGTCTGCACATCCGGGGCTGATGCTCCGCCTACACCGTCACCGGTTCTAGTAGAACTATTCACCTCCGAGGGTTGCTCAAGTTGTCCGCCTGCCGATACTCTTTTGCAGCGGCTGGACGGCGCACAACCCGTCCCGGGAGCGCAGGTCATCGTGCTCAGCGAGCACGTGGACTACTGGAATCATGCCGGATGGGTCGATCCGTATTCCTCCCACACCTTCACGGACCGGCAAAGTGGCTACTCGGCCCGATTCGGACTGCAAAGTCCTTATACACCGGAGATGGTGGTGGACGGCGAAACTGAATTTCTTGGCAGTGATGCGCATCAGGCAAATCGCGCGATCGGAAAGGCGCGGGGTCGGCAGAAGGTCCCAATCAAAATTTCCGGGCTCTCGTTTGAGAACGGTGGGTTCCGCGCGCATGTGGAAACCGGTGCCTTGCCGCAAAAATTAGGCAATCACAAGGCAGAGATTTATTTGGTGCTGGCCCTCAATCAGGCCGAGGCGCAGGTGCAGCGAGGTGAAAACCAGGGTCGGCACCTGACCCACGTTGCAGTCGTAACGAGCCTCCGAAAGATCGGGACTTTGGAGAAAGGCAAAGGCTTCGCTCAAGATGTTCAGTTGAAAATTGATCGTCAACATCAGGGTAGTCTGCGTACTATCGTTTTCGTGCAGGAGCCTGCAGAAGGACGGGTTCTGGGAGCGGCGCTGCAAAGCATCTCAGTTGAGAAGGTATCTGGGATCTGGTGAGGTGTCGCAGCTGAAAAAATTGCTTTCAAAGATCAGCCCTCGTGGTTCTGCCCGTACACTCTACAAATAACAGATTTAAATTGTTCAATCGTTCCGGGTAAGCATTCCGGGGCCCCCTCTCTTACCTCCTTTTTTTGGAGCCGCTGCCGCTGTTCTCACATCCAAGTGACTTGAACTCCACGTCGGCAAGAGCAATCTGTAGGTAGCCGACCCGCCTTGTAAGTGACTAAAAAGCACGAGGTAAACCAACCAGATGGTTAAACGGATGATCCTGATGCTGGCCGTGGTCATAGCGCTCTTGGCCGGCCTCGGATTTGTGAAATACCGGCAGATTCAGTCCGCGATCGCACAGGGTGGCAGCTTCCAGCCCCCTCCGGAATCTGTCACCACGATCATCGCCAAGCAAGAAACCTGGCCCTCAACCCTCAACGTGATCGGCACTGCGGCGGCGATCCAGGGCGTCACGGTCAGCGCCGACCTGCCTGGCACCGTCGACAAAATCAACTTCGAGTCCGGCCAGGCGGTCAATGCTGGCGACGTCCTGGTCGAGCTTGACACTCGTCAGGAGCGGGCCCAGTTAGCAGCCGCCGAGGCGGACTGGAATCTCGCCCACGTCAACTTCGGCCGCGCCCAGGAGCTGGTGAATCAGGGCGTGGTCTCCCGTATGGAATACGACCGGGCAACTTCCGAACAGAAAGCCACTGAAGCCAGAGTCGGCGAAATGCGCGCCACCATTGCCCGAAAAACGATCCGCGCGCCATTTTCGGGAACCCTCGGTATTCGCGAGATCAACCTCGGACAGTACCTGGCCGCCGGCCAGGCTATCGTTCCTCTGCAATCATTGAATCCAATCTATGTGAATTTCGGTGTCCCCCAGCAGCACAGTCCCCAAGTCACTGCAGGGCGGCGGCTCCGTGTCAGCAGCGACGACCTTCCTGGTGTCGAATTCTCCGGCCGGGTGACCGCGGTCGACTCTGTCGTAAACGAAACCACGCGCAATCTTCAGGTCCAGGCAACGCTCCCCAATCCCAGGAATAAACTGCGTCCCGGAATGTTCGTCCGGGTCGACGTGGCACTCGGCGCAGAACGTCAGGTGATTGAGTTGCCGGCCTCTGCAATCAATTACGCCCCGTACGGAGACTCGGTATTCATTGTCACCGACCTCAAGGACCCGAAAGGCAAGACGTATCGTGGCGTCCGCCAGCAGTTCGTCAAAGTTGAAGGATCACGCGGCGATCAGGTGGCAGTGGTATCGGGTGTTAAACCCGGGGAAGAGGTCGTAACTTCGGGAGTCTTCAAGCTGCGCAATGGCGCAGCCGTGCAGGTCAACAACGAAGTGCAACCCTCAAACAACCCGAAGCCCCAGCCTGAGGACAGCTGATGAAGCTCACTGATCTCTTCGTCAAGCGTCCGGTCCTCGCAATCTGCGTAAATCTGGTGATCCTGATCGCCGGACTGCAGGCCATCCGCTCACTCAGCGTGCGGCAGTATCCCCGCAGCGATATCGCGGTTGTGCAGGTCTCCACGGTATACGTCGGCGCGAACGCCGACCTCGTGCGTGGATTTATCACTACGCCGCTAGAGCGCGTGATCGCCGCCGCCGATGGCATCGATTACATGGAGTCGTCCAGCGCTCAGGGCCTAAGCACGATCACAGTACACCTCAAACTCAACTACGACACCAATGCCGCCCTGACGCAAATCCAGGCGAAGGTTGCTCAGGTCCGCAATGACCTGCCGCCTGAAGCGGAAGCCCCGATCATCGAACTGCAAACCGCCGACACCCAGTTCGCGGCGATGTACATCGGTTTTTCGTCTCCTGATCTTGACCAGAATCAGATCACCGATTACCTGACGCGCGTCGTGCAACCGAAAATCGCTGCGATCAGCGGAGTGCAGCGATCTGACATTCTCGGGAGCCGCACCTTCGCCATGCGCATCTGGCTTAAGCCCGACCAGATGGCAGCGCGAGGCGTCTCTCCCGCTGATGTGCGCGATGCGCTTTCGCGTAATAACTACCTTTCCGCGCTTGGGAATACAAAGGGCAGCATGGTTTCCGTGAACCTCGTCGCTAATACCGACCTTCGTTCCCCCGACGAGTTCCGGCAGATGGTGGTGAAGCAGCAGAACGGAGTCGTGGTTCGGCTGGGGGAGATTGCCGACGTCGTGCTCGGCGCAGAAAATTACGACCAGGATGTGCGCTTCAACGGCGAGACCGCGACCTTCATGGGAATTTGGGTCCTGCCCACGTCCAACTCGCTGGAAGTCATACGGCATGTGCGTGATGCCATTCCCGCGATCAGAGAGCAGTTGCCGGCAGGAATGAAAGTTGGTGTTCCGTATGACTCGACGGAATACATCCAGGACGCCATCAAGGAAGTCCTGCACACGCTGACCGAAACCCTGCTCATCGTAATTGTGGTCATCTTCCTGTTCCTTGGCTCTTTCCGCTCGGTGCTCATTCCGGTTGTAGCCATTCCGATCTCGCTGATCGGCGCGGTCTTCCTAATGCTCGTAGCCGGCTTCACGATTAACCTTCTGACCCTGCTTGCCATCGTGCTCTCGGTTGGTTTGGTCGTCGACGACGCCATCGTCATGGTGGAAAACGTCGAGCGCCACCTGCATCTTGGAAAGACTCCGTTCCGCGCCGCCATGGATGCCGCTCACGAACTGGTTGGTCCGATCATCGCGATGACGATTACCCTGGCTGCGGTGTACGCACCTATCGGAATCCAGGGCGGCCTAACCGGTGCCCTGTTCCGCGAGTTTGCCTTCACGCTTGCCGGCGCGGTGATCGTTTCCGGGATCGTCGCACTGACTCTTTCACCCATGATGGGTTCGAAGCTTCTGCGTGAGGGAGACACCGAGCGCGGCTTCGCCGGCATCATTAATCGCAACTTCGACCGCGTTCGCAATCTTTACACTCGAACCCTTGCGGGAACCCTGCGCTACCGGCCGGTCGTGCTTACGTTATGGGCGATCGTGGCTGTGTTGATGATTCCGTTCTACATGTTCTCGCAGCGGGAACTCGCGCCCAACGAAGATGAAGGCGTTGTCTTCTCAGTACTGCAAGCACCGGCGAACGCCACGATCGACCAGACCAACTTGTTCGCTAAGCAGGTTTACGACGTCTATCATTCGTTTCCAGAGATGGGAGCCACTTTCCAGATCACCACTCCGACCGGCGGTTTCGGCGGTATGGTTACCAAGCCCTGGAGCCAGCGGAAGAAGAGTTCGCAGCAGCTTTTGGTTGAAGCCACCGGACCACTATCAAAGATTGCCGGCATTCGTGTGATTCCGCTCACCCCGCCACCCCTGCCCGGCGGCGGCACTTTCCCCGTCGATTTCGTCATTCAGTCCTCAGCGGAGCCGCAGCAGCTCAGCGAACTCGCAGGTCAACTAGTGCAGAAGGCAATGGCCAGCGGGATGTTCATCTTTGCCGACATTGACGTCAAGTTCGATCAGCCGCAGACCGAGGTTGTTTTCGACCGCGACAAGCTGCGCTCACAAGGAGTTGACCTCAGCCAGGCCGGACAAGACCTCTCGACGCTTCTCGGCGGAAATTACGTGAACCGCTTCAGCATTCAAGGCCGGAGCTACAAAGTAATTCCGCAAGTAAAGCGCTCTGAGCGTTTGACACCCGACCAACTCGCGCACATCTACGTTAAGGGATCTTCCGACAAACTGGTCCCGCTCTCAACCTTCGCCACTCTTAAGACCACGACCGAACCACGTTCCCTGACCAAATTTCAGCAGCTCAATGCAGTTCGTATACAGGGCGTAATTCCGCCTCCAGTACCGCTCGACAAGGCTCTGACTTTCCTGGAAGACGAGGCCAAGAAAAGCTTGCCACAAGGCTTCACCGTGGATTACGCGGGTGAGTCCCGCCAGCTTAGGGTAGAAGGCAGCAAATTTCTCGGCACGTTTCTACTCTCGGGAATCTTGATCTACTTAGTGTTGGCGGCGCAGTTTGAGAGCTTCCGCGATCCCTTCATCATTCTTGCCGGTTCGGTACCCCTGGCCCTTTCAGGCGCGCTCATGTTCTCCTTCCTGGGCCTGACGACTCTCAATATCTACAGTCAGGTCGGTCTCATTACGTTGGTCGGTCTGATCTCCAAAAACGGAATTCTGATTGTTGAATTTGCCAACCACCTGCAGGAACGTGGCCTGGACAAGCTCCACGCAATCACGGAAGCTGCCGGCACCCGTCTGCGTCCAATCCTCATGACCACCGCCGCCACTGTCTTCGGCCACCTACCGCTGGTGTTCGCTACGGGCCCGGGAGCAGGCGCTCGCAACAGCATCGGCATCGTGCTGGTCAGCGGCATGATCATCGGAACAGCTTTTACTCTTTTCGTTGTTCCCTCGATCTACATGCTGGTGGCCCGCAGGCACGTGGCATTGTCTACAGAAGGCGAGGAATCTGAGTCGGCGTATCGCGAACCCGCTGAAGCGGCAGTCTAAGAAACAGCTCAAATAATGAACGGGATTTCAGAACACTCGCAGAATTTCGTGATTTTTGGTGGGAACTCTTGAAATTATGAGAATTACCGTTTGCGGATTTTCAAAGTTTCCCGCATGTGCCGCTCCTCGGCAGCTACTCCCAGATAGAGCAGCGCGAACGCAGCAATCACGAAGGCAACAACGTAAGTCATACCAAACCTGAATTGACACTTTACGGCGTCATGCCTTGCTTCTCAATGTCACTAAGGTACTGCCCGAGTAACACCACGGCTGTGCCATTGCCTTCACAAACTGCGCGAGTCTTCGTTTCTGCTACATTGTTGCGCCATGAAACCCCTGCGCAGTTTCGCCAGCGACAACAATGCCGGCATCCATCCTGACATTTTGAAAGCCATCACCCGCGCGAATGTTGGCCACGTGGTCGGCTATGGAGATGACCCTTACACCGCTACTGTCGTGAGCAAATTCAAAGAGCACTTCGGCAATGAGATTGACGTGTTCATCGTCTTTAACGGCACCGCAGCCAATTGCCTGAGCCTGAAGTCCCTGACAGATTCCCACCACGCAATCATCTGCGCTGAAAGCTCCCATATCTATACGGATGAATGCGGCGCGCCCGAGAGATTCACCGGCTGCAAACTCATCCCTCTGCCCACGACCGACGGCAAACTGACCGTCGACACCGTGCGCCGTGCCTATCACGGTATTGGCGATCAGCACCATGTGCAGCCGCGAGCAATTTCGATAACTCAGGCGACGGAGGTAGGTACGGTTTACAAACCGGAGGAGATCAAGGCCCTCACAGCTTTCGCTCACGAGCGCAACATGTTTTTGCACCTTGACGGCGCTCGCATAGCGAACGCCGCGGCCACTCTCGGGCAGAACTTGCGAGAGGCCACCCGTGATCTCGGAGTCGATGTACTTTCCTTCGGAGGTACTAAGAATGGAGCGATGGCCGCAGAAGCCGTAGTGTTTTTTGACAAAACCCTGAGCGCGGATTTCCTTTACACCCGAAAGCAGGGAATGCAACTGGTTTCCAAAATGCGCTTCGTTTCGGCGCAGTTTGATGCATTGCTCTCCAAAAATCTATGGCTGAGGAATGCCCGACATTCGAACCGCATGACACGGCTGCTTCAAAAGGAGATCAGCAAGATCCGAGGCGTAGAAATTGTCTACAAGGTAGAGGCTAACGGTGTGTTTGCCCGCATTCCTCGTCGGGTAATCAACAAGTTGCAAAAGCGCTACTTCTTCTATGTGTGGAACGAAGAGGAGGCGATTGTCCGCTGGATGTGCTCGTTTGACACCACCGAAGTCGACGTGAAGCAGTTCGCCAGGTTTGTTACCCAGGCAGTAGGGACCCAAGACGCTGTCGCTACCTGAGCTCTTCCTACCCTCGGTGTGAACTTGTGGGACGTCTTACTCTGGTTACCATTCCCACGTTGATTCCCACGTTTGTCCTATTGCGTTTTTGGAATTCTTTTGATACATTCCGTCCACCTTCCCTCCCAAAATTAGCTCAAGAACCAGGAGAAGTTAATGAATCGCAAGGGGTTACGGTTTCTAGCCGCATTCGCAATGTGGCTCTATATTCTCGCTCTGGCAGGCTGCGGCCATGACCAGCAGTTGACCTCCATCACGGTAGAGCCAAATACTGAAGACTTCGGTCTTCCCGACCCCTCGCTCCACGTGCAACTCCGCGCCCTTGGACACTACATCCATCCGCCGGTGACTAAAGACATTACTGATCAGGTCACCTGGGCCACCAACACGGCGGACGTGGCCACCGTCAGTTCTACCGGCTTGCTTGCCCCCGGTGGTGTGGCTTGCGGAAATGCCCAGATCACGGCAACAGTGAGGACGAATCACAGTACTGCAGATCGACCCTCAACGGGCGCGATCATCACCGGCTCCATGACGACGACGGTTGCGTGTCCGTAAGGTTCCGCGCGTAGCCTTAGCCATCGCCCAGCAATTCCCCCATTGTCGGCTTGTGCTTCTCCGTTTTCTCTTTCCTTCGATCCGGAACTACTCGTGATGCTCGCGGCGTCCCGATGCGCTCCCGCGCTCTAGCCTTTACTGCCTCAACCGCGCGCAAGCGCTTCTTCTTTCTTTTCTTCGGCATCGCGATCATCTTGCCATAGCTTGTACCGTCTAAAGCTGCAATAATTGTTGCCGGCCGACAAGCCAACGGCCACACTATGGAAGAGCGCGATTTCTTTGACGAACGGCCGGAGAAGAAGACGGCTACTCTGAATTGTCCGCATTGCCAGCAATCGGCGGAGTACGAAGTAACGTGGCTGGTCCGCACAAAGAAGAGACAACTTCCCGGCCGCGCCGACGAACGCGATCGCGCGCGCTTTGCCAAAGCCCGTTCCTACATGGTGCGCAAAGACGACCTGATGCCCTGCAAAAACATGCGCTGCCGCAAACGCTTCGAAATTTCTGGCCAATCCGTTGTATTCACCGATAGCAATTAGCGATCGGCGTCTCGGCTAAATGCCAAGTGCCAATTGCTAAACGCTAATTTATACTCAGCAATTCGCCTCTTGGAGATTTGCCTTGAAAATTCTCGTGTGCATGAAGCAAGTGCCGCAGAAAGATGCCCCCCTCAAGCTGAACGATTCCGGCACATGGATTCGCGAGGATGTCTCCCATGAGGTAAACGAACCCGACGCCTACGCGCTCGAGGAGGCTCTCCGCCAAAAGGAAAAACATAGTGGCGAAGTAGTCGCGATCACCGCCGGGCCTGCGCGCGCACAGCAGGTATTGCGGGAAGCCCTCGCCAAAGGCGCAGATCGGGCAATTCACCTCGAAGACAATGCCTTCGTGGGCCTAGACGCCTTCAACCTCGCCCGCGTTCTCGCTGCTGCGATCAAGGACGAAAAGTTCGACCTCGTCTTCACTGGCCTCCAGTCCGATGACTACGGCTATGCCCAAACCGGCGTTGTACTCGCCGAGCTGCTGGGCTGGCCGCACGCCACCATCATCATGCAGATCGAAAAGAGCGATCGCGGAATCAGGGTCAAACGGGAACTCGAAGCCGGTTACTTTCAGTTCGTCGAGATGCCGCTGCCCGCCGTGCTCACCATCCAGTCCGGCATCAACAAACTCCGTTACGCGACATTGATCGGCATCAAGCAGGCCAAGAACAAACCACTGCGCAAGATCGCGCTCGCCGATGTGCAATCTGCGATCGGACCGAACCTGCAGAAGATCGAGCGACTCTATATCCCGCAGAAATCGAAGAACACGGAGTTTCTCGACGGTCCGCCCGCCGAGATCGCAAAGAAGCTGGTCGACAAGCTGAAGAATGAAGTGCGAGTGCTGTAGCACCGACTTTTATGCCTGAAACCATCCTCGTCGTCGTAGAGCAACGCGCAGGCAAACTCAACCGCGTCTCCTGGGAGACCCTTACCGCTGGCCAAGCCATCGCCGCCGAGATGGGCTGGACGCTGGAGGCGGCGGTCGCCGGCAGCGGCATCGAAAATCTCGCAAACGAAGTAGCCGGCAAGAAGGTCGCGAAGGTGTATGCGATTCAATCCCCCAAGCTCGATCCCTACACCGCCGACGCCTTCGCTGCCGGGCTGAAGCAATTCATAACTTCCCGCCAGCCCAGGCTCGTACTGATGCCGCACACTTACCAGGTGCGCGATTTCATCCCCAAGCTGGCCACCGCCATGGCACGTGCTGCAATCACCGATTGCATCGGCTACAAAAAAGACGGCGCAAAGGTGCTCTTCACCCGCCAGATGTTCCAGGGCAAACTTGCCGCAGATGTGAGTTTCACCTCCGACGCGCCCTGGTTTGTGACATTCCAGAACGGAGCGTTTCGTGGTGACAAGGTCGAGCCCGGCTCCTCACCCGCGGCGCCCGTAGAAACCGTAAGCGTCGATATTGCGGACAACGCCGTACGTAACAAGCCGCAAGAAGTCTTCAAAGAAGCCAAGCAGGCCGTCGATCTCACCCAGGCGGAGGTGATCGTCGCCGTCGGCCGCGGAATCAAAGAGCAAAAGAACATCGACCTCGCCAAACAACTCGCCGAAGCTTTGGGCGGCGAGATCGCAGCGTCACGTCCGATCTGCGATTCGGGGTGGCTGCCCATGGATCGGCAGATTGGATCTTCTGGGCAGACGGTTGCGCCCCAGCTCTATCTCGCCCTTGGGATCAGCGGCGCCATTCAACACATCGTCGGCATGAAGGGGTCGCGCACCATCATCGCCGTCAACAAAGACTCCGAAGCCCCCATCTTCGAGATCGCAGACTACGCCGTCGTCGGCAACCTTTTCGATATCGTGCCGCCACTGATCGAAGAGGTGAAGAAGGTAAAGACCGGAGGCTAGAACCTCTGCGTCATTAAGCTCCTTTTGAGCGTCATTGAATCGTTCGCTTTCCCACGTTTCGAAAAGCACGAAACGAGGGGCCCCCGCTATTTATCTAACATCATCATCGTAGTAGTAGCGGCGCTCGGCGGATAGCTTTAGGTCTCGCGGATCTCTTTCCGGTTTCGCTGTGACCTCCTCCTGGGGGCGTAGGTTTCGCAGATGTCTGAGGGGTAATGGTTCCATGCCGGATTCCCTGCGCCCCTGGTCGATGACGCGGATCGACAGGTCGGTCATGTCGTAGTCTTCGAGCCGGATCTTGCCGTCGGCGGTCTCTTCGAAATCGCCGTTCTTCTACAGCGGCTGGCCTGGCGGGTTTCCGCGGTTTTCTTGGGGTCGATGACCATACCGGTGTGATCTTCTGGAAAAATCATGGGCCGGCGGAATCGGCGGCGGCGCAAGCCGCGACACGTTAGGGTCGATTGGCGGCAGGGATTGTGCCTCCGCGAAAACGTGGGGTGAAGCGGGCTTTGGGTGATCCCGCGATCACTGCCGAGCTTCGCTCGGCCGGACAGCCGAGGGCAGCTGTCCACACATGGCCCGTAGTAGCACGAACTGGGGCACGCACCACTTCATCGTGGGGACCTTCGCGGACAAGAGTGTCCGCGCCACACGGTCGGGCACAGACCGCAATGGCTCCCGGAGAGCAAGCGCCAGGAAAAATCACGTGGGGCGAAGCATCACGCACTTTCGAGTGCGAACCGAGGAAGTTACCTGTCCTAATACTATTGCTTAAAAAAATGTCCGTGTCCCTCTTGCTTCCATGATGCAATTGATTCTCTTATGGCGAAGAGGATCAGCGCGGATCATTGGCTGTTCACAGTTACGCTTTTGCTGGTGTTTGTCGGGCTGGTAATGGTGTTCAGTGCATCGGCGGTAATGGCCAAGGAGCGATACGGGTCGGCCTACACGTTTCTTTTCAGACAACTCGCCTGGGCGGTGAGTGGAATTGCGGCGATGGGGGCGGGGATGAAAATCGACTATCGCCGCTATCAACATCCAGCGGTGGTCTTCTCACTGCTGGGCGGGACCATGCTGTTGCTGATCTCGGTGTTCTTTCTCGACCGCGCCCATAACACGCATCGCTGGATTCATTGGGGCAGTTTTTCCTTTCAGCCGTCAGAAATGGCGAAACCCGCTCTCATTCTGTTCCTGGCGTATTTTTTGGCGAATCGCACGCAGTCGATGGACGCTATGCGGCAGACGATCTTGCCGGCGGTGCTGCCTACGCTTATTTTCCTGGTGCTGATCGTGTTTCAACCCGATCTGGGCACCGCGATTGCCTGTGCCGCGATCACGGCGTGCCTGCTCTTCGTAGCCGGTCTGAATCTTCGCTACCTGGGCTACTTAGCCCTGGGTTCTCTGCTGCCGCTGTATTTTCTGATCTTTCATGTTGCCTATCGGCGGGCGCGTATTCTGGCGTTTCTGGATCCTTATTCGGACCCGCAGGGGCGGGGCTTTCATATTATTCAGTCGCTGATTGCCGTCAGCACAGGAGGATTGACGGGGCTGGGATTGATGGAAGGCAAACAGAAACTCTTCTACCTCCCTGAACCGCATACTGACTTTATTTTCGCCGTGACTGCGGAAGAGTTGGGTCTGCTGGGGTCCATGATTGTGGTGATGCTTTTTGCCATTTTCTTGTGGCGCGGGATACGTACAGCGCTCCAGACACAGGACCTGTTTGGACGTTTTCTGGCTGCCGGAGTCACCAGCATGGTCGTGGTGCAGGCTTTCATCAATATCAGCGTGGTGCTGGGACTGATGCCGACGAAGGGGATCCCTCTGCCGTTTGTGTCCTATGGTGGATCTTCGTTATTCGTCACACTGGCGTGCGTGGGCGTCCTGCTCAATGTGAGTAAGCAGGCAGACTGAAGCGGCTGAAAGAAAACGCTTCGTTCAGATTGTCCCGTTAGATTTATAGTCACCTCATGCGAGCCATTCTGGCGGGAGGCGGGACGGGTGGGCACGTTATCCCTGCGCTCGCCATCGCTCAGGAACTTCAGAAGCAGTATGGGGCTGAAATCCTCTTTATCGGGACGGCCCGGGGAATTGAGAACCGGCTGGTTCCGGCTGCAGGATTCCCTTTACGATTGGTGCAGGTGGGCGCGTTGAACAGGGTGAGCCTGACAACGCGGCTCAAGACCTTCTTCGATTTACCGCGCGCGATTTGGGATTCGCGGCGCATTCTTTCTGAATTTGGTGCGGAAATTGTGATTGGGGTCGGCGGGTATGCTTCCGGGCCAGCAATGCTGGCGGCGATCTGGCGCGGCATTCCAACCCTGGCCTTTGAACCCAATGTCGTGCCTGGCTTCGCAAATCGGGTGATCGCAGGCAAAGTTTCGGCTGCAGCCGTGCATTTCGCGCAGACGGCGGAATACTTCCGCAATGCGGAGGTGACGGGGGTGCCTGTGCGTCCCGCATTTTTTGAAATCGCAGGCAGGCGGACGGGCAATCAAAAACCTACCCTACTCGTATTTGGCGGCAGTCAGGGGGCGCGGGCTATCAATCAGGCAATGATTCAATCGCTGCCCGAGTTAGTGAAGCAAGTACCGGAGATCTGCATCATCCATCAGACGGGTGAGCGCGACTACAAGGAAGTCCAGGCGGCTTACGAGCGGACGCGCACATCCGGCGAAGTGCATGCTTTCATCAACGACATGCCTGCTTTCTTCGCCCGCGCTGATCTGCTACTGTGCAGGTCAGGAGCCAGCACGGTGGCGGAGATCACGGCTGCGGGCAAGCCGGCAATCTTTGTGCCCTTTCCGCGCGCGGCAGATGATCATCAGCGGGTAAACGCGCTGGCGCTGGAGCAGGCTGGAGCAGCGGTTGTGTTGGAAGAGACAAAACTGGATGATGTGTGGCTCGTAGACACGATCTCCGCGCTGCTTAATGATCCGGGACGACTGCAGCGCATGAGCAAAGCCGCACGGGGATTGTCGCACCCCAATGCCGGGCGGGATATCGCAGGGATGGCGGCGGGATTAGCAGGGATTGAAACTGGCGATGCCAGCTCCAACACCGGGATAAGCCCGCTTTAATCAGCGTGCATCCGCGTCCTGGAAGTTGATTGTATGTTCGCTAAAATCCAACGCGTTCATTTCGTCGGCATCGGCGGCATCGGCATGAGCGGAATCGCCGAAGTGCTGTTGAACCTTGGTTACAAGGTTTCCGGCTCGGATTTGAAGACTTCGGCGCTGACGCAGCGGCTCAGCGGCCTGGGCGCAGTCGTTTTCGAGGGGCATCGCCCAGAGAACGTAGGCGGAGCAGAAGTGGTGGTCACCAGCTCTGCAGTTGCCGAAGATAATCCCGAGGTACTCGAGGCGCGCAAGCTGCATATCGCTGTAATTCCCCGCGCCGAAATGTTGGCTGAGTTGATGAGGTTCAAGTACGGCATCGCGGTCGCGGGCATGCACGGCAAAACTACAACCACCTCCATAATCGCCGCAGTACTAGCCGCTGGTGGACTTGATCCGACAGTGGTCGTGGGGGGCCGTGTCGAGGCCATGGGATCGAATGCGCGATCAGGAAAGTCGCAGTACCTAGTCGCCGAAGCCGATGAGAGCGACCGATCTTTCCTGCGGCTCTCGCCGATTCTCGCTGTCGTCACCAACATCGATCGCGAACACATGGACTGCTACCGCAACATGCGCGACGTAACACGAGCCTTCCTTGAGTTTATCGATCGCATACCCTTTTATGGAATTGCAGTCGTTTGTAATGACGATCCGGTTCTGCGCCGCATATTTCCTCAGATCAAGCGCCGAACTGTTACCTACGGCACCCGCCGTGGCTCGGATTTCCTGATAAAACCGAATGAGGCAAGATTCGCTGCCGAAACTACTCCGGTGAGTCACTTCCACGTCACATATAAAGGCGATGACTTAGGAGAATTTCGTCTTCACGTTCCGGGCGCTCACAACGTCCTCAATGCCACGGCCGCGATCGCGGTGGGAGTTGGCCTGGAGATCCAAATCGAGCAGATTCGTGTTGCCTTGGAAAATTTCCGCGGGGTGGACCGCCGCTTCCAGCTGCGCGGGAAAGCCGCCGGCGTGAGCGTGATTGACGATTACGGTCATCATCCGACCGAGATACGCGCCACCCTAGCCGCCGCCCGCCAGTGCGGTTTTCGCCGAATCCATGTAGTCTTTCAGCCGCATCGCTACACTCGTACCCGTGATCTTGCGGATGAGTTCGCCACAGCTTTCGAGCAGGCGGACTCCCTGTTTTTGTTGGATATTTACGCTGCCAGTGAACAGCCGATTGAAGGGATTACGGGGGAAATGCTGGCCAAGAGGATCGCTGAGACGGGCGGCGTAGCAGCACAGTATGTAGCTTCATTTGCGGACGCCGTAGCCGCAATCTCCTCAGCGGCCCAACCCGGAGAGTTGGTCTTGACTCTGGGTGCAGGCAACGTTTCGCAATTGGGTCCGATGATTGTGGAACAGCTTGCATCGAAGGGTTCGGTACGGTACGAGGCCCTCGAAACTAGCACATCCGTGGGTGAGGTGTAGCGATTAAGGGGGTGAAAATCGCTTCAGAAGACGTCGCGCCTCGATCTTCGACGCTTCCGTTCCGTTGTTCTTACCCGCCATTATCGTGCGCTTCACATAGGTGATCGCTCGCCGATTATCTTTGTTTTTGCGAAGAACTAATTGGGCGATTTCCAGGTTAGCGTCGGCACCGCCCCGCTTTCCCGCCCGATGAAACCAAGGACAACACCCGATCAAAGTTCGCTTCCTCGCGCCACACAGTACCGATGTTCGCAGCCGCCTCGCCAGATCGTTGCCGGTAAGCTCTTCGGTACCAATAAAGGGCTGAATCTCATTGGTCTTTACACCGACTCCAGCGTCGTAGAAGAAGCCGAGATCCAGCTGTGCGCCCGAATCGCCTGCCTTTGCAGCTTTAAGGAAAAGACAGAAGGTTCGCCTCGATCCCAACATTCGCTCGCTCGCCGGAATAATTCATCAGTCTTCAACGGCGGACATTTCTTGGTATTAGACTCAAATTCGTGGCATAAAGAGACTTTGCAATGCGCAGTTCGGTTCGGGTTACGGAATCGCCTTCAGTGCCTTTTCATCCAGCAGGTCTTGGGAACCATTTTTCGTGATTTTGCGTACCCAACAACCGTACATTGATGGTGACAATCTCTGAGTGTGTTCGTCTAATGGTAAAAGCAACGAGAGGATCAGCGTTATGATTTCTGACAGAGCATGGTATTTAGTGGCGGTTGGAGTGTTGGCTTTTGGCTTGGGTCACTCTTTGCTAAACTCCGGAACTGACTGGGTTTCGCAGGTCTCTGACCGCGGTTTCGCGAGTGTCAAGCAGGTCTCCATCGGAGGAACAGACTGCCCAGTCAGAACTCAAATCCTGCTCGGCCGCAACCGTATCAACTTATCCGCCGTCCAGGCCAGAGTCGCGCAGGTGCAGGCGCGTTTAGCTTGCAGGCGCAGCGCTCTCGAAAGACAGCAAACTGAGATGATTCGGCTTCAGACTGAGAAGGCACTGGTGATAGTTGGGGAACAGTGAGCTGTTGCGTTCCTAAAGAAAACTGCGTGATCAGATGTTTATCACGACACCCTGCGGACGGGCCAACTGGACCGAAAGCCTTGAGTTCATTTCCCTCCCGTGTCAGTCATATTTCATCTTCGAGCCAAGAACGCGAACCTTCTGGATAACGCCGTTTATCCACTTTCGATTACAGGGCGCAACATTCGCTGCTCGCTTGTGAGCGAAACTCCGCGCCGCCATTGCCAAACCAACTCGGTCGATGCACGCCAACGCGTGGGCGTCTCCAATGCTCAGACCGTTTCGGAGGGCAAATCGTTCGGGTGCTTTCAGAAACTCCGCTCGGATGGCATCATCTACGTAGATACGCGCCAATAGGGCTTCTAATTCAACTGAGCTCACGCCTGCGTCACCTCCCCTACATCAATCGGCTCTACTGCCAGCCGATTTTGCCGCTCTCGACCGCGGCGAATAGACAGACGGGCCAGATCTAACTCAAGCAATAAGCCTTCCATCGGTGGATAGGCGCCATCGTTCCAGAATGACCGTCAATGGCGTGGACGAAAGCGCCGCCAACTCTTCGAGAAGATCAAAAACGGCATCCGGTACGGGATGCAGATTCCAACATTCGCTGTTCGCCGGGAAACCCTCGTCCCGCCGCCAGCCACCGTCCACCCGCGATATGGACGGTTTTCACGCATTCCAGCGGAAGTCCCCCCAGCACGGCTTTTGCATTTTCTCCAAAATTCACTGTGTTCGCATACACAAGAGAAGGTAAAACAGCAGAAACTGCGGGCCTCTCAGGTCAAATGGGTTCATAGCCAGTCACTTTGTAAGTTGTGATTCGCTCAATTGACTCGAACGTTTGTACATCGCGGCTACAAGTTCCATTAACGCGACCATGACCGATTCAGCGTCAGCCTCCGGCAAAGTTCCGCTCTCCTGCAGCAGCGAAAGCTTGTCGACCATAGCGGCGAATTTACTTGGCGCCAGCTCGTCCGCCACTTGCTTGAGCGCCTGTTTCGGCTGCAGTACTTCATGTCCCTGCAGGAGCAACAACGAAGCGGCACTCGTTCGCACAGCTCCTGTCGAATCGGCCAGCATCCGCAACACTACAGGGCTGCCGCTCTCGTGGCGAGCGTGCATGTCCCGTAGGCGCAGCAGCAAGTTGAGCAACACCTGGCGTAGCCGGCGCACTTGTGCCACACGGGAAATGGAGACGCCAGCAAACGGGTCCGGACCCAATAACACGACGTGCCGCCGAAGGACGTCGCTGAACTTTTGCGCGAACGCTTCGCTTGCCGCGGGGAGTTCATCCTGACACAAGAACATGACCCGCAGGAGAATCGCCGCTTCTGCCGTCGCAAGTTGCGTTCGAACCTTTTCTGCCGAAGCAGGATCGTATCGACGCAGCACCAACATCAAGTTCACATCAGACGACTTTCGCAACTTCCCTTCAGCTGCACTGCCGAACAAAACTACAGAAGACAAGTCTTCGCCAAAGGCCCGCTGGGCGCTCTGCAAGAAATCCGCCAGAAAGCGAGTGACATTTTCGGGTACGTCGGAAGGGAGGTTCAAAGCCACTGCGCTCACAGATAAATCTCCTACTCACTTCTGGCGGATGGTGCGCTGCGAGGATACAACGAACCCGGGCTTAATCCGAAGCTAATTGGGCTTGTGCCCTCGACGCGACTGAGACTCTGACGGACCGAAAGTAGATTTTCTTGCTATTGGATATTTTGCATTGCCTGCGTAAGCCGCTCTAATGTGGTTTCCCGGCCCAGAACTTCCAATGTCTCAAATAGGGGTGGGGCGTTCTTGCGTCCGCAGACGGCTACGCGAATTGGCTGAAACATCTGCCCGGCCTTGAACCCCAACTCCCGGGCAGCGGCTCGCAATGCCCGGTCAAGGTGGTCGTGCTTGAATTCAGTTTGCGCCAGCACTTCGTGGGCGCGTCGTAGGGCCTTTAGGGCCATGCTCGCATCTCCCTTTTGCGGGATTAGTTCTGAAGGATCGTAAGCCGGTAATCTGTCGACAAAGAAGAAATCGGCAACCGTGAGAACGTCACGCAACAACTTGATCCGCTCGCGCATGAGAGGCGTGATTTTGAGCATCTTTTCGCGTGTGATACTGAACCCGGCTTCGCGGATGATGGGCAGAAGGCGGTTGCTTAGATTGTCCACAGTTAATGCTCGGATATGCTCGGCGTTGAGCCAGACGGCTTTGGGATCGAAAGTTTCTTCAGCATTAGAAATGACTGACGAATTCGCGCCTTCTTTAAAGTTCACCACCGCATTGGCGCGGTTGATGCCGTCCAGCGAAAAAGCCTCGATCAATTCCTCCCGGCTCAATTTTTCGCGGTCGTCCTTTGGGGACCAGCCGAGCAGGCACAAGAAGTTGATGAAGGCTTCGGGCAAGAAACCAGCATCGCGATACGTGGTCACGCTGACTACCGCACCGTGACGCCGCTTTGAGAGCTTGCTGCCGTCGGGAGCGATCAGCAAGGGCAGATGCGCGAACTGAGGGGGCGCGATCCCTGCCGCTTCGAAAATAAGAATGTGTTTGAAGGTGTTGGTGAGATGATCCTGGCCTCGAATGACATGGCTGATGCGGAGATCGGCGTCGTCTGCACATGAGGCCAGGTGGTAGGTGGGCATCCCATCGCTGCGCAGGAGCGCGACGTCTTCGATATCGGTCGAGGATTTGCTCTGCTCGCCGTAAACCGCGTCCACAAAGGATACCGGCCGCGCGTTGTGGCGAGGGACTCTGAAGCGGAGGGCAAACGGCTCTCCTGACGCGGCCCGGCGATCGCTCTCTGCGCGCGACAACTCGGACATTCCGGGGTTGAAAAGCCACGGCCCTTGCGCGCTCGAGCGCTCACTCCCGTCTGCGTGTGCTGGAGTAAAGTCGCGATACGCAAGACCTTTCTCAAAGATGGCGTTCGCCATCTGGCGATGCAGTCCGAGGCGCTCGGACTGCTTATATTCTTCGTCCCAGCCCAGGTTCAGCCATCTTAATCCCTCAAAAATCGACTGTACCGAGGCTTCGGTATTTCTCTCCACATCTGTGTCGTCGAGACGCAAGATCATGGTCCCGCCGTTGTGGCGCGCGTACAGCCAGTTAAGAATGAAGGTACGCGCACTTCCGACGTGGAGAAATCCGGTGGGTGAGGGCGCAAAGCGCACACGGGGAGAGTTATCCATACGAAGAAATCATTTCGATGTTACGGTTCCAAGAAAATCAGCGTCAACTACGGCTGGTGCAACTGTACTGGAGGTGACTTTCGTAACCTCCGCTCCCTGCATTTCCACAACAGATTCATTTAAAAGGAGAATGCTGATTTTGTAACCGCTTGTGATTTCTCATGACTATTGTGCTGCAGTACTAGCTGTGAAAATATTAAGAGAGTTCCAATTTCTCAAGAATCTCCCAGGGTTGGAAAGGTTGTCTTCGCGCCATGAACAGCGTTGCTTTAAGCGTAGTTCTAGTACCCGGGATGGTAGCTCTGCTGCTGTTCCTTGTTTTCACCTATCTGTACGAGCAGAGTCGACAAGACTACTTTCGTGCCTGGCAGCTGGGGTGGGGAGCTTACACGCTGCACTATGCCTTCGATGCCTGGGGAGTTTACCGCAAACCGCAGGCGCTGATTTCGTTGCTGGCCTCCTTACTACTGGTGGCCATGGCAGTATGCATTTTCGTGTCAACCCGCCTGATGCGAGAGCGATTCCGCCTGCGCTGGTATGACGTCGCGGTTGGCGCTACTGGGGTTAGCTTGAGCTTATGGAACCTGAACCGGCACGGTGCAGGCCGGTTATTTCCCCTAGCCGCGGTTGAGAACCCAAACTCGATCGATCTCGCGGTCTCTCTGCTGCTGCTTTATTGCTCGGCTTACTTCTATCGCTATGCCCATCGCAAGAACTCGCTGGCATTCAAGCTGCTCGCGATGTCACTGGCTTTCTGGGCGGTACTGATGGGTACGCACGCCCTTAATTCCCACGCGGAGCTGTTGGACGTGCTGGGACCGATCCCACAACTTTCGCTGGGAATTGCCATGGTGATGGTCCTGGCCGAGAACGAGCGCAACGCCGTTCAGGAAAATGCGTTGGCCTTTTCCACGCTTGGAGTTGATCCCACACGCCTGCTCTCGGCGGAAGATCTAGTGCCGACGATGCAGAGCATTCTTGATCGCTTGGTCGCGCCGCTACCCGCGGGGCGGGCCGTGATTTGTATGTCCGAGCGCTGGCGTGCGGTGTTGCCGTCCGTGCAGCGGGGCTTTTCACCGGAGTTCCTCAGCCGACTGCACAGCAGTGGAGCCGGCGAATACGTGTGCGAACTGGCATACCGCCGTGGCGGATTTGTAACTTTCCGCAATATTCCGGAAATGCCGGAGCCACTGCCAGCATTTCCCGGAGGCCGCTTTGGCCAATTTCGGTCTTCCTTCACGCAAGAGGACATTCACAATCTGACCGCCGTCAGCCTGCAGACACGGGAGCACAACTTCGGCGTGATCCTGTTCCCACACGCCACGCGACGCATGTTCGGATCTTCCAACCTGCGTCTGTTAATCGGCCTAGCTCTGCAGATCGGTTTGACTCTCGAGAACTACGTCGTGATGCACGACGCACAGCGCCGGACGAAGGAATTCGAACTGCTGACACAAATCGGACAGGCGATCAGTTCCCGTCTGGATCAGGACGAAATCCTGCGCACCGTGGAAAAGGAACTTGGCCAGATCTTTGACACCAGCGAGTTTTATATAGCCTTCCAGGAAGGCGATCAGATCCGCTTTGAAATGGAAGTGGAGCAGGGCCAGATTCTTCCGAAGCGTTCGCGAAAAGTCGCAAATGGCTTGACCGAGTACATTATTCGGACCGGGCAGCCGCTGCTGATTCGCTCTGACCTGGAAAAGGCGCGTGAGCGTTTGGGGGTAACACTCGTGCCTCCGCGGCCGGCAAAATGCTTCTGTGCAGCGCCAATCCTGCTGGGGGGGAAGCCAGCGGGCGCAATGGCGGCCATGAGCATGGAGCGGGAGTACGTCTTCGAGCAACGCGATTTGGAAATCATGAAGACGGCGGCGGGACAGGTATCGGTCGCGGTTGAGAATGCGCGCCTTTTCGCGGAAGAACAGCGGCGCGCTCGCCAATTTGCTTTCCTCAACAGCATTTCCAAAACGGCGATTTCCAGTGAAGATGCCGAGCAGATGCTGGCCGACATTGTCGGCCATATTCAGAAAAACTTCCGCTTCGACCACATTGGCATTGGGCTTCTCGACTATGTGACGAAGAACATCGAGATCAAGGCGGAAGCAGGCGCCACAACTCAGGCGCTGGGAAAGCGAATTCCACTGGGGACCGGCATTTTGGGGCGGGTGGCACGAACCGGCGAAACCGCGCTGGTACAGACCACTGGGGAGACGCCATTGCAGGGCGTACTTCCCGGAGCCCGCTCGGTGTTGTGCATTCCTCTGTCGTACGGGGACCTCTTGCTGGGCGTGCTCAATGTAGAGAGTCAGAAGGAGGACGCGTTCACACCAGAGGACGTCCTGGTAATGAACACTCTGGCCGATCTGCTGGCTACGGCTCTGCATAACGCGCTGGTGTTCCAGAAACTGCAGCAGCAGTCGATCACCGACGGTCTAACCCAAGTCAAGACACGCCGATTCTTCTCGGAAGCGCTCACTTCCGAGTGGAAGAGAGCCAGCCGATCTGGCCGGCCGTTCTCAGTGGTGCTGATCGACCTCGACAAATTCAAGGAAGTGAATGACACCAAGGGACACCTGGAGGGCGACCTCGTGCTGGCGCGCGTGGGACGGCTGCTGGAGCAAAAGTGCCGGCAATCAAACGTGGTGGCGCGCTATGGGGGCGATGAATTCATTGTGCTGATGCCGGAGACCGGGGTGGAACAGGCACAGATTCTGGCCGAACGATTGCGGCTGTGGCTCTCCACCGATGCGATGCTGCAGGAGCAGCACATTACGGGAAGTTTTGGTGTTGCCAGTTTTCCGGTGCATGGCTTTTCCGCGGAAGACATCATTCGCGTCGCCGATGCCGGTATGTATGTATCTAAGCACGCTGGTGGCGACCGGGTGTCTACCGCGGAGGAATTCGCTGAATCCGAAACCACCGCTATGCAGCGCCAGTTGATCACCGGATATATCGAAGGGTTTCTGCAACGGGAGCATACCGGCCCGGAGCACCTGGAACAACTGATCAACACTCTCAAGAAGATGGGTGGAACAGAAGAAGACTGCAGCGGCCTAGTGTTGCGCGAAGCCATTGAGATGCTGACGCATGCCGCTGAATCACGAGAGCTCAATGGCGCGGGTCACGGCGAGATGGTGGCACGCTATTCTGAAATTATCGCGCGCGCACTGGGGTCCACACCGGAAGATATCGGAGACCTGGCCTATGCAGCCCGTGTTCATGACGTTGGGAAAGTCTTCATCCCGGAAGAGACTTTGAACAAGTCGGGCCCTCTCACGGAAGATGAATTCTATTTGCTGAAAATGCATGCTCATGTGGGCGCCGAGATACTCGCGACAGTGCCCGACAGTGAAAAGTTACAGGCGGCCGTGGAACATCACCACGAGTCTTTCGACGGCACGGGATATCCTGCGGGCCTAACCGGAGAGCAGATTCCTCTGTGGTCGCGCATAATCGGGATTGCGGATGCCTACGTCAACATGACTACTGAACGCTCTTTCGCTGCCGCAAAGACGACAGAGGAGGCCTTGTCTGAACTCGAAAAACTCAGCGGCACTCGCTATGACGGGATGCTGGTGCGCATTCTAATCCGGCAATTGAAACCGGAACGAACTTCTACGAGTTTGGGAAGCTGAAATGTCGATCATTGCCCAAAGTTGAACTTCACCAGTTCCACTGATTCTTTGCTAGATGGCTCATATCTCCACTTCCGTACCGCCTGGGTCAGGGCTCGGCGAGCAAAAGATGCCCGCCAATGACCTTGACGTCTTTAACGGCTCCGTCGGCCCTGACGATGGCTTGCACCTGGACGCTTCCGATCAGATTCATGCGCTGGGCGATCTGAGGATATTCCGGAGCCACCTGTACCTGGACGGGCCGTCCTCCACCATCACTTCCATATCCGCTATGCTCGGAGTTGGCCAGCGCGAGGAGTTTTGAGCTGAAATGGATGTTCGTCCGCTCCAGCGCGGCCTGGTTGATTTCGCACCTGATTCTCCCCTCTTCGAGAACCAGGTTGATCATCCCGCCCTGGCGTGAGAAGTCCTGATCCTGGCCTACCAGAATTACGTTCGCCTGGCTAGCGCCGCAATGGCGGCTGGCGTGTTCTTGCGTTCGGAAGAACGAAAGAATACCAGGCGGCAAGAGGACAAGTTATCCCCGGCGCCCAGACGTTGGACAATGATAGGGTCCGCCTCGACCCGCTGTTCTGAGACAAAGGGCGCGGGTCCATCCGGCAAAACCGCACGCGACCACTGCGCCAGTCTCGAGAAATTCAGGAGGTAGGCAGCTTTGACCTGATACGCGCGGGCTTTTATCTGCGCTTCCGATCTGAGCTGGAAAGTCACGACGGCAAGCGCGAGAAAAGACCTGATTGCGCCTCGTAGCAAGCGCATCCTCAATGCCTCATAGCGTTGTTCTTGCTGCCGCCCGGGCTCCGGAAGTTGCCTGGCCGTTTACTGTTCTCAAAGCAAAGCCCAATCTTCAGAATCTGGCAGTGATCTTCACCCGAAAGCTTCTGCCGTCCTGTTGGATTGCATCTTCCGGGTCTTCCGGGCGTCCCGGGTCATAGTACTTTTTATCCAGGAGGTCATAGGCGCTGGCGGAGAGATCCGAATGTTTGGCGAGCGCGTGTCCGAGCAGCGTCACATTGAAAATTGAGAAGCCGCTCACTGCATCTTGCATTAAGGTCAGGCGCCGCCCCGCATACTCTTCGGTCAGGGGCGGGAATAGGCGTTTCTGAACCAGGGGCGCAATCAGGTTGAGCTTGGCCATATGGCGGGGGGAATTGGTAAGCGGGAGGTCCAGCGCGTTATTCTCGTCGGCATCTATATAACTGAAGCTCGCTGTCCCAGCCACTCGCAGCCCGTCCGGCAAATTCCCACTTCCATCCCCCCGCATGCGCTTTTTCGGAGTTTCGGTACACCAGAAGCCCGGTGCCGGCGTCAGTTTCTGCCGAGATGAGATTCTTCATTCGATTCAGAAGGAGGCTGCCGGAGAGCTTGAAGTGTTGCCCAAGCCCTTGTTCCACCACGCCTTCGACGCAACGAATGGTTTCTGGTTCTTTTGCCGCAATCTCTTACCTCATGCAGACAAAGACCGAATTCCCAATGGCAAAAATCTGACCTTCGAAACCGCAGCGCGATAGGAAAACTCTAATCAGACAGCTTTCGGCCCATTGCCACTTCAGGGTGAAGCTTGCAAGGCATGACGAAAAATGTGTAACTATGTTCTGTGGCTATTCCGCTGTCGTTGCAAGGTAAGGTCGCGCTCATCACTGGGGGTTCCCGTGGTATTGGGGCTGCCGCCGTACGCATGTTTGTAGGGGCAGGGGCACGAGTGATGTTCAGCTACGAAAAAGCTGAGAAACAATCAGGACAGCTGGTCGAAACACTTGGACCTGAGAATTGCGCGGCCATGGGTTGCAATTTGGCCGGGACCGACACTGCAGAAGCCCTGATTGCCGCCACCGTGAAGCGCTTTGGCCGATTGGACATCCTGGTTGCAAATCATGGAATCTGGCCTCCCGAGGACGCACCCGTCGACCAGATGTCGGAAGCCCAATGGGGCAATACGATTGCGGTTAACCTCAACAGTGTTTTCGCCCTGCTCAAACATTCGGTCGGGCAAATGAAGAAGCAGAGACGAAACGGCACCGTCGCTGGACACATTGTCCTGGTGAGTTCCACCGCGGCACAACGCGGAGAGTCATTTCACTGTGATTACGCCGCCACCAAAGGTGCGTTGATCAGTATGGTGAAGGGACTCTCGACCGAACTTGCCCGAGACGGCATTTACGTAAACTCGGTGGCGCCCGGCTGGGTGGATACGGATATGTCGGCTCCCGCGCTGAGTGATCCGAAGACGCGGGACAAAATCTTCGCCACGATTCCGTTGGGCCGGGTGGCGACACCGGAAGAAATCGCCGGTCCGATCCTGTTTTTGTGCACCGAACATGCCGGCTTTGTCACAGGAGAGGTCTTCAACGTAAATGGGGGCGCAGTGTTGGTAGGCTAGGGCCTAGTCGTCAGGCAAGGAAATCACTTTGGCCTATTACGCCCTTGTAGAGGGCAGGCTTTCAGCATCTAACTCATACTAGATGAGCTTCCTCTTTATCATCCTGTTGGTGATGTCTCACATTGGACAGTCCAGCCTCCCGCCATCTGCTTCTCCGCCGATCCCGGTAGATCAGGAGAACGCCCGCAAGGCTAAAGCAGTAATTGACGAGATGATACGGACTTTGGGCGGCCCGGCATATCTCAACAGTCAAGACATCAGCCAAGAGGGCCGCAGCTACAGCTTGTATCACGGCCAACCCAGGGGGGGAGGAGTGATTTTTTGGCATTACTACAAGTATCCGGACAAGGACCGCACGGAATTCACCAAGAAGCGCGACGTGATTTACATCAACAATGGGGACAAAGGATACGAAATCACTTTCCGCGGAACTCACGCGCAAGACTCAAAGGAGCTGGCCGACTTCCTTCGGCGGCGCCACTATGCTCTGGACGTAGTACTTCGCAAGTGGCTGGTTGAGCCCGGGGTGGCGCTGTTTCATGAAGGTGAATCCGTTGCGGAATCGAAATCAGTCGATCAGATCACTGTGATGAACAGCCATAACGAGGCGGTGACTCTATACATCGATTCCAACACTCACCTCCCAGTTAAAAAGACGTTTACCTGGCGTGACCCGGCCGACAAGCAGCGAAATACCGAAGACGAAATCTATGACAATTACCGGGAAGCTCAGGGTATTATGACGCCGTTCACCCTCACCCGTTTTTTCAACGGGGAAATGACCAGCCAGCGTTTCTTGACATCAGTGACCTACAATCAGGGACTAGCCGATTCGAAATTTCAAGTGGCCCCAGGTGCAGGCCCACCAAAGTAGCAGTTCGCCCACGCCAGCGGTTCATGAGAGCCCGACCCCAGATTTGAGTTAGTGTTTCCTGCCGACGACACTTTGTGGCAAATTTGCCACAGTCGGGGTTGGCGGCACACACGGTAATCTCTTCATCTAACTACACATACGGTTTGAAGACTGAGCAGACAATTCGCATGCCCGTCGATTGCCGTGGCGTGGGGCTGCACAGTGGCACTCCGGTTCGCGTGCGCATTCTTCCCGCTCCCGCTGGCTCAGGCATCGTTTTCCGTCGCACTGACCTGGAAGGTTTCCAGGTGGAAGCCGTCAGTCGCAATGTAGCCCGTGTGAGTTATGCCACAAGCCTGATGAAACGGGGCGTGCTGATCTCCACCACCGAACACGTGCTTTCGGCATTTATCGGCTGCGGTATCGATAACGCGATTGTCGAACTGGATAACCTGGAGCTGCCGATACTGGACGGCAGCGCGCGCCCATACGTGGAGGCGATCCGCCGCGCCGGTATCCGTAAGCAGCGCCGACGACGAAGCTATCTTCGGATTCTCCGCGAGCTCGAATTGCGTGATGGGAACAAATTCATTGCGATCTATCCCGGCGACGCCTATTCGGTTGCCTATACGATCAATTTCCGGCACCCGCTGGTCGGGAAAGAAACTCTGCACGTCGATCTTACCGACGGCAACTACGCTGCGCAGGTCGCCCCGGCTCGCACTTTCGGGTTCCTGCACGAAGCTGACGCGATGCGCCAACAGGGGCTGATTCGCGGTGCTTCAACCGAGAACTGCGTAGTGCTGACGCGCGACGGGCTGATGAATCCACCTCTGCGCTTCGGGGATGAGTTCGTGCGTCACAAGATACTCGACCTGATCGGCGACCTGGCGCTTCTGGGCAAGCAGATCCTGGGCAGAGTGGTTGCCGATCGTGCCGGCCACGCCATGCATACCGCCCTGGTTTCGCGGATCCTACGCGATCGAACGCTGTGGGAGGAAACTACGGTTGAAGAAGGCGCCGTGATCAAGCCCGCCGCGACGCCCGAAGGTGTTCCGCAGATGGTGTAGCTGGCCTTATTCGGGTGCAGATTCCAAAGACGCCGCAGCGTTCTCCGCGGAGAATCGAGCGGGGAGAGGGCGATATCCGTTCCGCGTCCGAATGTTGTACTTCTTCAAGTGTTCTCCAACCAATTTTACTTTTATCGCGCGCCAGCCGCGATTAGGATTGGGCTGCGGATAGTAACTCAGGGAATAGAGATGGGCGAGGTCGTCCCGGATGGAGGCGAATGCCCGCTTTTCCTCTCTCCAATTCTTGGCAAAATAGGCTTTCCCGCCAGTGGCAGCTGTCATTCGTTCGAATACTGCGGTGGACACGGGCTCCAACCTGGCTTCCTGCGTGCTGATCATGTATACGGGGATTCCAGTGGACTGAGCTAATTCAGCCGCATCCTCCGGTGGTACGATGCTTGAATTATCGGGACCATTGGAAAACACGACCACCACCTTCCTGCCCGGGTACTGAGCTGCGTCTTTTATCGTCAGGAGTAAGCAGTTATAGAGCGCGGCGTCATCTCCAGCCACTGTACTGCGCACACCGCGTATTACCTGGGACCGGTCGGAGTTGAGTGCTGCCGCCCGGGAAAGATCGCGGCTATAAGAGTAAAAGGCGATCTTGTTCGCACTGTCCAGAGAGTGGATGAAATCAGCTATAGCATCTTGCGCGAAGACGAAGCCGCGGTACATGTAATTACTGGTGTCAAACAAGATAAATACGTTCGCTCCGGCTACAATCGAGCCAAGTGTTTCGGGTGGGCCGGCGGAAGCCGGCTGACCTGATCCGCGCGATTCTTTCATGCTTCCGGCGGAAGGCGCACCGTTCGACGCCACAGACAGCAAGCTGCGAGTGGGTTCATTACCCTCTGCAAACGTGGCAAGTTTCTGCGGAATACCATCCTCACTAACCGCAAAGTCCTCCGGACGAAGGCCGGAAATGTAATTACCCTTGTTGTCTGTGACGGCCACATTCAATTGCACCATGTTGACAATGACGCGGATGTGAGGCTCTTCACGCTGACCGACGATGTTGGGGCCAGAAGCAAGGAAGAAAACCGGCAAGAATAAAGGCAACAACTGACGTCGACTCAGGCGGAATGTAATCATTGTCTTGTCCTACCAATAATCGTTTGAGGTTGCAAGGCAGCGCCTGCCGCTGGCAGCGAGGCGAGTTTGCCCTGGCGAAATTCTTCGCCGGTTTCCTGCATGGCTCGAAGGATGGCCGGCCAATCTTCGAAATCAGTGGCGAAGATCTTCTCGATCATGCGGCGGGTGAGAATGGGAACCAGGGTGTTCAGCATCACTGGCGAATAGCCCAGCTCATCTGCCAGCCGAACCCAATACAAATTGCATGAATCCCAGGATTCCGCCATCAGGCGGCTGGAATATCCGGAAAATGCGGGGAAGGGTTCCACGTTGAGCAGTGCGCGCTCGTAGCTCTGCGCCAAAATTGGATGGGGCACACCGAAATCGTGCGACAAGCGCTCCCAACTGAGTTCTGTCGCGTATCGATTAGCCAGAGTCTCCAATTCCTGACCGGCTGGCCCCAAGGCGGCGCTGTCGGCGGGAAATCTCTGTAGAAATCCGGCTGCCAAGTAGAAGGTATCCGCCGGCATCAACTGAGACAGCACCTCTCGGGGCTGTCCCGCTCGTATCCCTTCCTGCACGCGCTGCAGTCTTTGCGGAGCCATTCGCTCAGAAAGGATGTCCATGACCTTATTAAGCAGTTGTTCCCTTCCTGTAGAAGCAGTCACGAGTTGCTCTCCGGCCTGCTGGTAAAGCGTAATGGCATGAAATTCGTTGCGGCTCACGGCCCACCAGCGCGGCAAAGTGGCGTTGGTCAAGAGGCCGGGAACTAGCTCCCTCCAGATCAGCGCCTGCACGTTTTCGGGAGCGATGAAGTCCTGTTCCATCTCCGCCAGTACATACGGTAAATCGGCCAAAGAGCCGACCATGTGGGCACCGCCACCGGCCGGGTAACCTGCGCCAAACACTTGTGGAGCTTGCCAGAGGCTCTGCAGGCCGGTAACCGTCTCGCCGGAGAAATCATGGGAGCGGACCAGCAGCGGATTGTGGTGTAACGCCTGAGCTCCGGGAGGCTCATAGTAGGCATAGTTCATTCCGACCAAGGTGTCGCGCAGAAAGGGAGCCAACTGACCACGGGCTTGCTCCAGTTGTGGGCGGGAACCGGGCGACTTGATGAGTTTCGCCAGATCGGTCCGCATCTGAAGTTCGGTATGCCGGTTGTTGTAGACTCCGGCCGCCCATTCCGTTCGTTCGCGGCTGCTGAAGATCGGACGCGGCATCTCGAATTCGCGGAGCTCTCCGGCCATGGCGACCAAACCGTCTTCCGCAGGCTTTCCATGAGCCATGCCGTTCAAGCCGTCGCCCAAGGAAAAGAGTGTATCCAGTGAAACCAAGCGCTGGTCATCCAGAACGGACTGGATGCGCTTGGCGAACTCTTCGTGCATGCGGTGGCCTTCGGCAGTGGCATCGTCAGGCCCGGCCAGCAGGTGAATGACATCGCTCTGCGAAACGGCCTCTCGTCCCGTGGCGGCGCCCACCAGCCCAAAAAGCGAATTACGACCCGCATCGAAAAGCTGCGGAGACGAGCTGAGTTTCTCAAACGGTTGGACAACGCGTTCCCAGGAGGTGTTCAGTTCCGAACGAGGAATCTGACCCTGACGCGCGAGAATTTGCCAGATTCCGACGTTCGCCTGAAAAGTTCCGAGCGCATTACCGCGCAAGGTGTGATTGGAGATACTGTCGAGGGACGCAGCGGCTTTCAGAAAGGCGAGAATTGAGGAATCGTTCAGTTCCGGAAACTCGGAGAAGATCAGATATTGATAGCTGTACTCGGGAAACTTGCTTGCCAAGGTGCGGACAGTTTCAGGAGCCAGGCGTTGACGGCGTTGGCTGTCCAGTTCATTCAGGCTGAGGTATATCTGCAGGGGGCCAGCATCGGTTTCAATTCGAGAAATCGCAAACAGCGCTTCCAGCAGCTGTTCTGGACTGCTCCAATGGGTGGACCGCTTGGCCCACTGACGAATGATCTTGGAATCGGTTTTCTGGTGAAGAATTTCTTTCCATACTTCCAGATTTCCCGGAATGCGCGGATCACCGTTGGGTTCCCACTGTAACCGGCTCACCAGAAGCAGGAGGCCCGGAGCCCGCCTGAAGGCCGCTCGTGTAGCTTCGGCCGATGGGTCGGCAGTGCGAAATGCCTGATAAAGCCGATGCAGCCGGTTGGCCTGCAAAAAGCGCTCTTGCTGAGCCCTTGGAATACGCGAGAGCGAGTCAAAGTACGCCGCCAGCCAGCCTCGATCCTGTGTCAGCAAATGCTGCACAAACGGGCCCGGCGATTCAGGGCTTGCCCCCACCAAATCTTTCCAGGCGGATTCGGCAGCCGCACCGCCGGGCACAATCACGTGCCCCGACCGGATGCAAATGTGACCGCCATAAAAATCAAGGACGGCGCCATAGGGAACAAGCTTCTTGATCCCGATGGACTGTTGCAATGCGGTGCCGGTTTCGGGATCGAGGCGTGAAAAAGCCCAGTAGAGACGCGCGACCGAGGAATCGCGCAACAGCACGTCCAGGACATCTTTGTTTTTGCCACTCTTGTTCGTGTCCTTTCCCGCGCCCGTCCAGTCACTCTCACTGAACAGAATGGGCACCGGGGACAGGGGAAAGGGGTAGGTAAAGGGCTTGCCGGACTGCAGCGCCTCCTCAAGATCGGGCACGGGAAAACCTGAGTCAGTTGTGAGAAACGCCCTCTCAGGATCTGCTGTAATTAAAGAGAGGCCGCTCTGCCCGCATTCCTGGCGCAGGCGATAGCCAAGGATCTGCAGCAACGGCTTCGCCTCATCGCAAGTGGGGATTCGAATCACACCATCGGCGCCGGCCAAACCCGTCAGTTCTCGCGCCTGCTGCACATAGCGGCGCAATAAGATCAAGAATTCGGTGGGATGTCCCCCTTCCTGCCAGCCTTCGAATCCTTGCGCGTACACGTTGCGCGCCAGGAGAGGCAAGACTTCATCTCGAGAGATTTTCTGGCTGATGCCAGCCATGCGCATGAAAGACCGCAAGGGGCCGGGAATAACGACCGTCGCCTCCACACGTGCCTTGGCTTGCCGGGGAGACCCGGCGTGTGCCTCGCGCGAAAAAAAAGGGCTGCAGACAAAGAGAGATACCAAGAGGGTTGTGAGGCAAAGACGCGGTTTCATGGGCTGGGCCTTTGTAGCTTCGAGTGTCCTGGCCTAAGAGGTGGCAGTTTTGCGCAGCTGAACCATGCCATCCCTGGTCCACAGCATGTGTCGGCCAAGATAAACCATCTTTGGTCTGCTTCCAAGCGCTTTCTCGCGCCTACAGGATTCACCCGATGTTTGCTTGTGGTTAGCTAGCCCGGATGTCTCACGGAGGGGTTAGGAAGCCATGCCACGAGGCGACCGCGGGTGACAAGCGGATCTCAGCTACCGTCCCATAGAGCCACCCCACCGCGAGCAACGGTGCGAGGGGGCGGGCCGCACTTTTTGCTGACGGCAAGACGCAATCCTCCACTCGCCCCTCGTCCCCGCGAATCGATGTAGGGTCCAGCGTCCTGCCGATCAACAACGCAAGGCTGCTTGTTGCAACTGGCGGTAAACCTGACCCAACAGCTCCGCGTACGGGTAGCCCGCCGAGCAGGAAATCCAGATCTCACGGACCGTGATGCGCACCAGCGCCCCGATCTTGAGCAACTTCAAGCGCACCATGGCATTGCGCCTTGGATAGCTCCGTGCCCGCCAAGCCCAGCCGCCGCAGAGCCTGCATCAGATGGTAGGCCACCGTCGAGAAGTAGAGCCGGATTTGATTGCTGCGCAGGCGCGGGAAACGTCATTTCCGTCCCGCTCGGTGAGGTCACCACGAAGCGCGGGCGCTTCCTTTGTCCAAGTGCTCGGCTTTAGCAATCACCCGGCGATCCCGCGACCAACTCTTGCGCGTCCGGTAGCGGAACTCGGTAAACACTCGCGCCGCTTTCCCGCTCTGCTGATACTCCCTCTCCGCCGGGGCCCGCTCGCCCGCGATCTGCAGCAGCAGACGGGCATTTTGCACCAGGCCCACCACTGCGCCAGGCCCACCACATAGTCCACCGCGTGCGCTCGCACCAGCTCAGGACTTCCTCGCGGCAAAAACCCGAATCCCCACGCACGCTGATCCGCACCTGCGGCCACCTCTGCCGGATCTGGGCCACAATCCGCTTCAGTTCCGCCACGAGCCTTGCGCCCCATCGATATTCGACGGTCGCAGGCGCGCACACAGCACAAACTCGCCGCAAAAGATGTACAGCAGCAAATAGCAGTACTGCCCGTAGTAGCCGTGGAAAAAGCGATCTTCTTGCTCCCCATGCAGCGGAATATCGGTGCTGTCCATCCAGAACGATCTCGGCCGGGGCGGACCGGTGGGCTTGCAGAAAAATGCTGACCAACAACCGATCGACGGCCTCGTCGTCGAAATGATTTTCTTGTAGCGCTCGCGCTCGCCTTTTTGCTTCGCGTCCAGTTCCATCCGGTGCAGCGTGCTCTTGCCTGCCAGCGCCATGCCCTGATCCTCGGCCCGCCGCCGCTCTTCCCCTCGGGCATCGTCCTTGTCCACCAAGACCGCCAGCAGCGGATCGCGCCGTAACTCGTCATGGTCATTGAGGTCTTCGTAGCCCCAGTGCCAGTCCATACACCCGCTGCCCCACCAACTCCGCCACCCGGTGTTCCACCAGTTGCGGCTTCCGAAAATCGCCAAAGCAATCGGCAAACTGGGGATGCCGGTCGCTTCTCCACCTCCCACAGCAGCACACTCCCACCATCACTGCTGAAACATCCCCCATCGAATTGTCCTCGAATCTCGTGCCGATTTAGGGGAATGAAACAGGAAGACATCTTGGTTACACTCTGCAGTCAAAAGGCTGTCCTCGCATCGTGGTGTAACTGCTTCTCTCAAAAGTTCTTATGCCACGAGCGGACAGCCTTTGCAATTTTTTTTGTGAGAAATCCGGACTAGCTGCCCGACAGAGGTGCTGTTGAATGTTTCACTGCCGACTCAGGAACGAATTCCTGGATCTCAAAGACTTTTCCACAAATATTACAGAAAGGTAGTTAGCCCAAACCTAGCATCCGGCGATTGGCGGCATGATCTGCTCCGGAGCCGGCGAAATCATCGAAGGCAGCAGTGGAGGCTTGAATAATATGCCGGGAGATAAAGGGCGCGCCTTCGGCCGCCCCTTGCTGGCTGCTTTTTATACAGCATTCCCATTCGAGCACTGCCCATCCCTCGAAACCATACTGGGTGAGCTTCGAAAAAATGGCTTTGAAGTCGACTTGGCCGTCTCCCAGCGAGCGGAAGCGCCCGGCTCGATTTGTCCAGGACTGATACCCACCGTAAACGCCTTGCCGTCCGGTTGGACGAAATTCCGCATCTTTTACGTGGAACATCTTTATGCGGCCGTGGTAAAGATCGATGAACTGGAGGTAATCGAGCTGCTGCAGGACGAAATGGCTGGGGTCATACAGCATGTTGCAGCGCGGGTGATGCTTAACACGATCCAAAAAAATTTCGAAAGTGACGCCGTCGTGCAGGTCTTCGCCGGGATGTATTTCGAAAGATAAATCGACACCGGCCTGGTCAAAGGCATTCAGAATCGGCAACCAGCGCGCTGCGAGTTCATCGAAAGCCGTTTCGATCAGACCACTGGGGCGTTGCGGCCACGGGTAGACGTATGGCCAGGCAAGGGCTCCGGAGAAAGTGGCGTGTGCCTTCACGCCAAGATTGGCAGATGCCTTTGCTGCCATGAGCAACTGCTCGACCGCCCACGCTTGCCTCGCGCGCGGTTTCCCGCGCATGGTTTCCGGCGCGAATCCATCAAAAGCCAAATCGTAGGCAGGATGCACGGCGACCAGCTGCCCTTGAAGATGAGTTGATAGTTCTGTGAGCGCGAGGCCGTGACGAGCCAATGTCGCTAAAATCTGTTCACAGTACGTCTTGCTTCCGGCAGCTTGCTGCAAATCGAAAAGCCGGGCGTCCCAGGAGGGAATCTGCACGCCCTTGTAGCCGAGGCTTGCTGCCCACTTTGCAATTGATTCAAGGCCGTTGAAAGGCGCAGCGGGGCCGGCAAATTGGGCCAGGAAAATTGCCGGACCTTTGATAGTCTTCATCGCTGCTCAGTTCTACTGCGGAAGCCCATTATTCGCAACATTCACCCTCAAAGCGACCGAGCCAATCTTCTGGCCGTCATTTTCGGCAGTCCAGGCAAGCGTCTGCCACGTACCCTTGTGTGCCGCGGAGGACGAGATGGTGAGCTGGACGGGATACGAGTCATGCGCCGCAACAGTATAGGTGGTGAAATCCGGCTTCTGCGTCGAACCGCCGGGCAACGCGGAACGCAAAGACTTGCTTTGGAGAATCTGTGTCATTGCGAAGGAGCAGCGGTACCCACAGAAATTCACCCGGAGAGACCTGCGCCTCCGGTGAATACAGGTCTGCCAAATGATCGACGTTGTGCGCCCGCCAAAACGCGCGATAGAACGCCCATGGGCCTCCGAGTTCCAGAGTCAGGCCGGGGGGTGGTGGTTCGTAGCCGCGAGCACGAGCGTAGGCAATGGAAGCTGACGTGATGCCTTCGAAGATGTCTGCAGTGGGAGAGCCACCAACCAATGATTTCCCAAAAATAAAGCGCACGGGCATTTCGGTGAACTCTTTCAACTGTGCGTCAGTGAAATCGTTTTGAGTCTTGTAATGGCTCCAGGCTTCTGCGGCAATGCGCGAGTATGGAATCTTGCGAGATGGTGAGATGTCGCTGGACGGGTACTCTGGGCCTTTGTCTTTGAAGAAGTCGAAGTGGGTGGTGTCGGAGAAGTAGTAGATTTTTTTCGGCTGCCAAGGGCGAAGGCCCTCGCCGTAGTTGCTGATATTGAGGCGATTGCGCGCTGCTTCGACCTGCTCAGGAAAGGCGAGCGGATTGGCTGCCAGGTCGAATGCTTCGGTGGCGAGCACTCCAGCGCCCTGGTGGTCTTCGTGATTCTCGCCGACGACGCAGTTGGGAAGCCAGGTGAGGATGACCTCGGGGCGAGTGATACGCACCAACCGCACTACCTCTTCCAAGGCCTGACCGTGGCTCCAGGCTTCAAGTGAATGAAGCACATCGGCGCCCGGGGGTGTCAGAACCGTGCAAGAACCAGGCGTTAGTGATGCCGTAGGTGGCGATGGAGTGGCGCGCTTCCATTTCGCGGATGTAATGTCGGCGAGAGCTGCGGCCTGTTCTGGACCGGCAGCGTCGCCGCCGGAATTTCCGCGAGTGGTGTACACCACCGCCACCCGTTTATGTTGCTGCTCAATCAGTTTGGCTACGTAGGGCGTGACCTCGATGTCATCGTCGGGATGGCCGACGACTGTGAGAATGTCAACTTTGTAGCGGTTGTCAGGCTCGGGGTTAGGAGGCGCCTGTTGGGACTGAGCGACGGAAATGAGCAAACTTGCGAGCAGGAGAGACAGGTTCAGTTTCATTCGTGTGGTTCTCTGTGTCCTTTGTGGAGGAAATTAAACCACAGAGGACACAGAGATCACAGAGATTTCAAAAGCGGAAGTGCAAGCCGAACTGCATTGGGCGCGTGATGGCAGGGGATGTGATCTGGCCGGCGCCTTTCGATTTCTACTGTGCCGTTCGGGTTGGCGAGATTGATGTGATTGGTGACGTTGTAGGTCTCCCACTTGAATTCCAGGAAGTTGCCTTCGGCCACCGTGAAAAGGACATGAGGAACCCTGCGGCCTGGCTGGGCTGGTACCAGCCCAGCCCAGAGCCTGTCCGAGGAAAGTAGCGACTAATGACTCGCAATGCCAAGCAGACTGGTGACGATTATTCCGCCCGTCTCTACCCGGCAGGAGAAGTTTGGCCACAGCTCCAATTAGAAGGCCGATCAATGAGCGACCAGAGGATATGCACGGAAGCCGCGATCCTCATCCCCTCTTCTTGGTATTGCTCTCTAAGTCAGAGAAGAACTGGTCGCTGCGGTTTCTGATTCAGATCCTGGCCTCCCGTGAATGATGGAGGCGGGAGAAGACGAAAGGCTTCGCAACACACTCAAATCCGTCCGCCGAACCCAACGATTATCCGGTACTGGCGCTGCTGTGTTACACCTTATCCTTGACTTTCGCGCAAGCCATTTTTCTCTTCTTCGCGGGTATGCTGGGTGGAGCGCTCAATGCTGTCGCAGGGGGCGGCAGCTTCATCGCATTCCCGGCGCTGCTCTTCACCGGCGTGCCGCCGATTCCCGCTAATGCTACAAACAGCGTTGCCCTATGGACTGGCGTTACCGCCAGCGGCCGTGCCTACCGCAAGCGCCTTAACATGCCTATGCGCGTCATGATTCCCCTGCTGATCGCCAGCCTCATCGGCGGTTTGCTGGGCGCTCTTTTGCTGCTGAAGACGCCGCCACACACGTTCATGCGCGTGGTCCCGTGGCTCATGCTTGCCGCCACGCTGCTATTCGTGTTCGGAAAGAGATTGGCTGGAAACCGGCCCTCGAGCATCGGCGATGAGGCCACGAACGCAGTCATTGTGGGTGCGTCAATTTTTGAATTATTCGTCGCGGTCTACGGCGGCTATTTCGGCGGCGGACTCGGAATCGTCAATCTTGCGATGCTGGCCGCCATGGGCATGGTCGACATTCACGCGATGAATGCCCTGAAGAGCGTGCTCGGCAGCGTTATCAACGGTGTAGCAGTGCTGGCGTTCGTCATCGCGCGGGCAATCTATTGGCCTCAGGCGCTCGTGATCACCACTGGAGCAGTCGTCGGAGGCTACTTCGCCGCGCACTATGCCCAGAAACTTCCTCAGTCCTGGATCCGCGCGTTCGTGGTGGCGGTTGGCGGCGTGATGACTGTGTATTTCTTCACCATAGCCTACTAGCTAGCAGGCTAGAGAATATACCGGCTCAAATCCTGATCCTTCACGATATCTGCCAGCATCTGCCGCACGTAATCGGCGTCGATTTTGATGTGCTCGCCTTTCTTCTCAGGCGCGTCAAAGCTGATCTGGTCCAGCACTCTCTCCATGATTGTATGCAGACGACGAGCGCCGATATTTTCCGTGCCTTCATTCACGCGGAAGGCGAAGCGAGCTACTTCTTCAAGGGCTTCGCGAGTGAACTCCAATTTCACTCCCTCGGTTTCGAGCAATGCGGTGTACTGCTTCACCAGGGAGGATTTTGGCTCGGTAAGAATCCGGATGAAGTCGCCCATGGTCAGCGACTTTAATTCCACACGAATCGGGAAGCGGCCCTGAAGTTCGGGAATCAAATCGCTGGGCTTGGAGACGTGAAACGCGCCCGCAGCGATGAACAAAATATGATCCGTGCGCACCATTCCGTAGCGCGTGTTGACCGTAGTGCCCTCGACCACCGGCAAAATATCCCGCTGCACACCCTCGCGCGAAACATCAGGCCCATGGCCGCTTTCCCGGCCTGCGATCTTGTCAATCTCATCCAGGAAAATAATCCCTGAATCTTCCACCCGGTCGATCGCCATGCGTGTGACCTGATCCATATCGATAAGACGCTGCTCTTCTTCCTGAATCAGATATTCAAATGCTTCGTTGACCTTCATCTTCCGCTTTTTCGTGCGCTGGCCGAAGATGTTGGGAAGCATGTCCTTGATATTGACATCCATCTCCTCGACACCCTGATTGGAGATGATCTCGAAGGACGGGAAATTGCGCTCCCGGACGTCGATTTCCACCATGCGGTCGTCGAGTTTGCCCTCGCGTAGCTGCTGTCGCAGCTTTTCCCGCGTGCGGCTCTGAGATTCGGTCACCGCAGTGGTGCCGTCGAGCACCACGCCGCCAGCGGTAGTATCGGCGGGCCGAGGCGCGGTGGGCGGCAGGAGGATATCTAACAGACGCTCTTCGGCGTTCAATTCCGCTTTGTCAGAAACATCTTCAAGCTTTTCTTCCCGAACGTTCTCGATCGCGATCTCCACCAGATCGCGGATCATGGATTCAACATCACGGCCGACGTAGCCGACCTCGGTAAACTTCGAAGCCTCGACTTTCAAAAACGGAGAGTTGGCCAGCTTCGCCAGACGACGGGCGATCTCGGTCTTGCCCACGCCGGTTGGCCCAATCATGATGATGTTCTTTGGGATCACTTCATCGGCCATGTCAGCTGGCAGTTTCTGCCTGCGCATGCGGTTGCGCAAGGCGATAGCAACCGCGCGTTTGGCGTCTTTCTGACCAATAACATACTTGTCCAATTCAGACACAATCTCGCGCGGCGTGAGCTCATCAAGCGTCGTGGACGTTTCTTCAGCAGCAGCTGGTAGATAGATGGCCATAAAAGAACAGTCGTTCGTCGTTGGTCCCGGTCCCGTCCTGGAAGTCCAAGCTAACGGCCAACGACGAGTTTAAAGCTCCTCAATCGTCACCTTCTCATTGGTATAGATGCACATTTTTCCGGCAATCTTCATTGCTTCCTCAGCGATCTGCCGGGCGGGAAGCTGCGTGTGCTCAGCCAACGCTTGGGCCGCCGCCTGAGCATAAGGCCCTCCGCTGCCGATTGCGGCAATACCCGTATCCGGCTCAATCACATCCCCTTGGCCGCTGAGCAAAAATGTTTGGTCCTTGTCCGAAACCAACAGGAGCGCTTCCAAGTGGCGTAGAAATTTATCGGTGCGCCAGTCTTTTGCTAATTCCACAGCCGCGCGGCCGAGATTGCCGTGATACTGCTCAAGCTTCGATTCGAAGCGGCTAAAAAGCGAGAAAGCGTCCGCGGTGGAACCGGCAAACCCGGCCAGAATCTTATCTTGATAAAGCCGCCGGATTTTCTTCGCCGAGTGCTTGATAACCCCTTCGCCCAGAGTCACCTGTCCGTCTCCGGCCATGACGACATTGCCGTTCCGGCGAACACACAGGACTGTAGTGGAGCGAATCAGACGCTTTGTGGGCATGCAAGAAACTTTGATTATAGCAGTCGAATTGTGACTGGGCGGCGCGTCAACCTGCGATCGAACGGCCTCTCCGCCGCCAATAACCGAGTCGCAAGGGCTAACACCGTGGTACCAGTGCTGTTCGGGGAACTGAGTGATATAGTGCAGCGCAATTTGGGCTAACTTTCGGCATACCACGGAGCGGCGACTATGTTTTTCCTTTTCGGCCTGCGGCGCAAGGCAAATGTAATCGGACAATTCGAGCGAACATGTTCCAAATGTGGCCGGCAGACGGTCCATAGCGCCATCGAGTCACAGCGCTGGTTCACCTTGTTCTTCATTCCCGTAATCCCGTTTGGAAACAGCTACTCGACTCGGTGCAATCTGTGTGGCTTGGTCCTCAAAGGAACACCGGAGTCGAAAGATCAGGCTTCCGTGAAGGCGCTGGCCGCCCGCGCATAGTGATTGCACACCGGATCCTGTGAACCAGGCTCATGCGTGCACGCCTACTGGCTGGTGTGCCAATAACTGTCGCAGAACATATTGAAGAATCCCGCCATTGGCGTAGTACTGGGCCTCCTGCGGCGTGTCAACACGGACAGTCGCCTGAAACTCTTTGCCTTTGCCATTCATCTTGACGCGGACACTGAGTTGACGGCCCGGACTGAAGTTGGCGATCAGATCGGGAATTCCGGTAATCTCGAAAAGCTCTTCTCCGCGGAGCTGCAGAGATTCTGCATTCTCCCCTGGCAGAAATTGCAAAGGCAAAATGCCCATCCCCACCAGATTCGAGCGATGGATTCGTTCGTAGCTCTCCGCGATCACGGCATGCACGCCCAACAACAGCGGCCCCTTGGCTGCCCAGTCTCGTGAAGAACCCGATCCGTATTCTTTGCCTGCAATGATCAGCAGCGGCACCTTCTCAGCGAGATACTGTTCAGAGGCTTCGAAGATAGTCATCTCCTTGCCATCGGGAAGATGTTTCGTGAATCCTCCTTCGAGGTGCGGCACCATTTTGTTCCGCAAGCGCACATTGGCAAAAGTGCCTCGGACCATGACGTCGTGATTACCGCGCCGTGAGCCGTAAGAATTAAAATCCGCCGGCTTGACGCCATGCTCGATCAGATACTTTCCCGCAGGACTGTCCTTCTTGATTGAGCCAGCCGGCGATATGTGATCGGTAGTGACGCTGTCCCCAAGCACCGCCAGCACGCGGGCGCTACGGATATCCTGTACCGCACCTGGCTTAAGCGTCGTTTCGTCAAAATACGGTGCCCGCCGAATGTAAGTGGAGTCCCTCTCCCAAACGTAAGTGTCGCCTTTCGGAACAGCCAAACCCCGCCAGCGATCATCACCCCGGTACACCTCGCCATAACTCCGCCGGAACATGTCCGACGAGATGGACTTGCTGATTACTGCCGCAACTTCCGCCTGTGACGGCCAGATGTCATTGAGAAAAACAGGCTTCCCATCTTTCCCTTGCCCAATTGGATCCTTACGCAAGTCAACATCCACGCGTCCGGCCAGCGCAAAGGCAACTACCAGTGGCGGCGACATCAGATAATTGGCGCGCACGTCAGGATTAATTCGCCCCTCGAAGTTGCGGTTCCCAGAGAGAACCGAGGCGACCACAAGATCTTTTTCATCGACGGCCTGCAGAACTTCCCGCGGCAGCGGCCCTGAGTTTCCGATGCAGGTGGTGCAACCGTAACCCACAATGTGGAATTTCAACTTTTCGAGGTACGGCGTCAGGCCGGCTTGTTCTAGATAGTCACGCACCACCTTCGATCCCGGCGCCAGGGAAGTCTTGACCCAACTAGGAATTTGCAGCCCGCGCTCAACTGCTTTCTTGGCCAGCAGGCCGGCGGCAACCATCACCGATGGATTGGACGTGTTCGTGCAACTCGTGATTGCGGCAATGACTACGCTGCCATGGTGCAGATATCCGTTGCCTAAAGATGCCGCATGGCTACCCTTCCCAGGTTTGATCAGCGATGGTAATGCCTGCTCGAACGACTCCCGCGCTTTCGAGAGCGGCACACGATCCTGAGGCCGCTTAGGACCGGCAAGGCTGGGTTCGACCGTAGCCAAATCCAGCATCAGTAGCTCGGAATACTCCGCCTCGGCAGTGTTCTCGCCATGAAAAAGCCCTTGTTCCCGGCAGTAAGCCTCGACGAGCGCGATCTGCTCATCCGCGCGCCCGGTGAGCCGCAAATAATTGAGGGACTCTTTGTCCACCGGGAAAATCCCGCATGTAGCTCCATATTCCGGAGACATGTTCCCGATTGTGGCGCGATCAGCCAAAGGCAGCTCTTTCAACCCAGGGCCAAAATATTCGACAAATTTTCCAACAACACCATGCTTCCGCAGCATTTCGGTGATGGTGAGCACGAGGTCGGTTGCGGTGGAGCCTTCGCGCAATCGTCCGGTCAGTTTCACGCCGACCACTGGCGGAATCACCATCGAGACCGGCTGGCCCAGCATGGCGGCTTCTGCTTCAATGCCCCCCACGCCCCAGCCAAGAACCCCTAGACCATTGATCATCGTGGTATGCGAATCGGTGCCGACCAGCGTATCCGGATACGCCACTCGCCTTCCGTTTGTCTCTTTCACAAAAACCACCCGTGCCAGGTATTCGAGGTTGACCTGATGCACGATCCCCGTGTCTGGTGGAACGATGGCGAGATTGCGAAACGCGCTCTGGCCCCAGCGCAGGAACGCATAGCGCTCCCGGTTGCGCAGAAATTCCAGCTCGGCGTTGAGTTGAAAGGCCTGGGGAGTGCCGAATTCATCGACCTGCACGGAGTGATCAATCACCAGTTCCGCAGGCTGCAGCGGATTTATAAGACTCGGATCCCCTGATAGCCGCTTCATCGCGTCACGCATGGCAGCGAGATCCACTACGGCTGGGACACCGGTGAAGTCTTGCAGCAACACCCGGCTGGGAGTAAACGCAATCTCTTTGTCTGATTTGAACGCGCTGTTCCAGCCGGCCAAGGCGCGAATGTCATTCGCCTTTACGTTGCGGCCGTCTTCCGTTCGCAGCAGGTTCTCCAGAAGGATGCGCATGCTGTACGGCAGATGCTTTGTAGAAATGCCTTGCTTGTCGAGCGCATCAAGACGGTAGATCTCGTATTGCTTCGTTCCAATTTTAAGAGTGGCAAGGGCGTTGAAGCTGTTCATACACTTTAGTTTAGTCTTCTGTTCCAGTGTTGCGGTAGTGCGAACGGCCACGCGGGCCTGAAGCTCTACCTCGCCCGGAGGAGGAGGACCGGCACCCTGATACTGTGCTGAACGCGGCTGGCGGTAGTGCCAAGAAACATGTCAGCAAGGAAGCGGTGTCCGTGGGTACTCATGGCCACGAGGTCGCAGCCCCTTTGCTCGACCCATTTCACAATTTCCTTGTCGGGTTCACCGTATGCCAGTTCGGCCTGTGCCGGAATATTGGCGTTCTGGAACTCCGTCTGAATTTTCTTTAGATAGGCTGTGTCTTCGGCAATCTCCGGACTCACCGCGTCCGGGCCATAGGTTCTGGCTGCCCATCCGTCGGCCACATGAAGCAACACCACCCGGCTGTGCGCGAGGATCGCGAGTTGCTTGACGTGGTCAATGATCGCCCGGTCCGTCGGAGTGCCGTCTACTGTCAGTAGTATAGTGCCGTACATAATTGCGTGATTAGCTGCCGGTGATCACCTGCCATGCAGCTTTGAGCGAGTCCGGCAGGCCCGAGACGTCCATCGCGGTGATCAGGATAGCACTCGCCCATCCGGCGATCAGCAGAAAGCGACCGTTGTTCCAGGCTCCCATTCGTTTCCGCGAACTCGTGAAATGCAGCAGTGGGAACATCGCAAATGGAAGCTGCAGCGCCAAGACCACCTGGCTCAATGTCAACAGATCGGTAACGCTGCCCTCGCCTCGCAATCCGATAATGAAGACCGCCGGCAAGATTGCAAGCATTCGTGTTATGAGGCGCCGCAACCAGGGCTTAATTCGCCAATGCATGAAGCCTTCCATCACGACTTGTCCCGCAAGAGTCCCGGTTATAGTGCTGCTCTGCCCGCTCGCCAGTAGCGCCACCGCAAACAAGGTGCTGGCGAACGCGGTCCCAAGCAAGGGCGCCAAGGTGAGATACGCGACGCGAATCCAATCGCTCGCAGCGGTGAAGTGCACTATCTGGTCGCTCGAGACAACAACGCTTGCTTTTCCATAGAACACGATTGCGGCGAGCACCAGAATCGCAGCATTGATGAAAAACGCCACCGAGAGCGCCGCGATCGAATCAATGGTGTTGAACTGGATAGCGCGTCGAATCGATGGCTCGTCTTTCTGCAGCTTGCGGCTTTGCACCAGCGCCGAATGCAAATAGAGGTTATGGGGCATTACCGTCGCGCCGATAATCCCGATGGCCACGTATAACATGCCGGCTTGACGCAAGCGTGGTGTAAGCAGGGCGTTTCCCATCTCGAGGAATCTTGGCCGGGTCTGCGGCAGAACGAAAATCTCGATGAAATAGCACACAGCAATGGTCGCGATCAGCACTACGACCACGGACTCGATCGTACGCATGCCATAGCGTTGCAACGCCAGCAATAGCAACACGTCCAATCCAGTGATAATCACCGCCCAGAGCAGCGGAATATGGAACATCAGATTAAGCGCGACCGCGCTACCCAAGACTTCGGCCAAATCGCAGGCGCCAATTGCCACTTCGCTGAGCAGCCAATTTGGCCAGCGCGTCCATTTCGGATACCAGTCACGGCAGCATTGCGCGAGATCTTTTCCCGTCACGACACCCAGTCGCGCGGAGATGATCTGCATGAAAATAGCCATGAGGCTGGCCAGGGCGACTACCCACAACAGGCCGTATTTGAACTGCGCGCCGGCCTGCAGATCGGTTCCCCAGTTGCCGGGATCCATATAGCCGACGCTGACCAGAATCGCCGGACCTACGAAAGCCCGCCATTGTTCCCAAAATCCAGCCTGGTGATGCGGTACATAGACGCTACTGTGCACGCCCTCGAGAGACACATGTCCTCTGGCGTCAACCTCAGTGCCGCTGGTTTGAGAATTCACGCCGACATGTTCCTCTGCCTCTCTCACGGAGTCACTTTTAAATGGGATTAACCACTATACACTATCTTAAGTTAACTATAGTTAATTATATTCCTGCGAATCAGCGTGCAGCGGCCTCCACCCAGATTTTCTCGGCTGCCGGACGGCCGAGCACTAGTGCGCCCGCCCGGGTTCGAATAGAGAGCGTCTTGTCGTAGTTGCGTGCGACTAGGTCGAGTTTTGCCCCCGGTCGGATGCCTCGCGCATCCAGAAAT
>Ga0075423_10000095_pt1 | contig 53500 bp, 48 predicted proteins | sample SoiMethybrSBSTD2_FD_80114 | JGI IMG/M metagenome (GOLD analysis project Ga0075423, IMG submission 80114) | Bulk soil microbial communities from a Populus tree surrounding site in Tennessee, USA - Soil MetaG P. TD hybrid SBSTD2 | ecosystem: Environmental > Terrestrial > Soil > Tree plantation... | reverse complement strand
AGTCACGGTTTTCGGGGCACCGCTCGCGCCCGCGATCTGCGGTGTGACCTGCGCCTCTCACGACGTGGCGAGCACCTCATCGTCGAGCGAGCACCACTCCTGCCACGAGTCCTCACAAGGTGGTGCGACGGCGGTCCCCGTGCCGCACACATGCGGGCACGACAACGACGGTTCAATCGCACCGCAGGAACTGATTCAGATGCTCGTCGCCGCGGGTCCAACCGAGACACCCGTGAGCGCGCTCGCTTCACTCGATGTCCCTTCGGCCATGGTCCGCTCGACATCCATCGAGCACGGCCCACCAGGTCTTCTCGCTCTCACCACACCCCTGCGCGTCTAGACCCGATCCTTCTCCGCAGATTCGTCGCGCGCTGGCCGCGTCCGCGCGCTGTTGGTGAGGAAGGATCATGTACGTCCATCGAGTGTTCAGGCGCATGGTGTGCGCCGTCGTCCTAGGGATATTCGCCGCCGTCGGTGATGCGTCCGCCGATCAGCAAACCGAGCCCGAATCGCATGTCGAACATCAGTCGCACGCCGAGCACGAGGGGCACGATCAGCACGAAGCGCACGCCCAGCACCAGCACGGCACCGAGGCCACGATTAACGCTGCCGAGGGATCGGGCACGGCCTGGCTGCCGGGCGAGTCTCCGATGTACGCCATCCACGTGACCGCAGGCGCGTGGCAGGTGATGCTTCACGAGAACGCGTTCCTGCAGTTCCTGCACGAATCCGGACCGCGCGGCGACGATCAGACCGGCAGCGTCAACTGGGTGATGGGAATGGCGAACCGCAGCGTCGGACGAGGCACACTTGGTCTGAGCACGATGTTCAGCGCCGAGCCGTGGACCATCGGCGGATGCGGGTATCCGGATCTGCTCGCGTCGGGAGAGCAGTGCAACGGCGCGCCCATTCACGATCGACAACATCCACACGACCTGTTCATGGAACTGTCGGCCTCGTACGACGCACCGTTGAAGGGCGCGACGCGATGGCAGATCTACGGTGGCCCTGTCGGTGAACCGGCGTTGGGACCGGTGGCGTTTCCGCATCGCGTCTCGGCGATGGCGAACCCACTGGCGCCGATCACGCATCATTGGATGGATTCCACGCACGTCACGTTTGGCGTCGTCACCGGCGGTGTCTATGGCCGTTCGTGGAAGGCGGAAGCATCGGTGTTCAACGGCCGCGAGCCGGACAGCGATCGCACGAACGTCGATTTTGGCGCGCTCGATTCGCTGTCGGGTCGTTTCTGGTATCTGCCGACGCGAACGATCGCGCTGCAGGTCTCGATGGGGCGGCTCACTGATGCCGAGGCGTCCGAGATCGGCGAGCCGCGCATCGACGTCACCCGCGCGACCGCTTCGGCCACGTATCATCGCCCGCTCGCCAACAACAGCCTCTGGGCCACGACCGTGGGCTGGGGTCGGAACGCCGAGCAGGATCACGCTTCAAACGCTCTGCTGATCGAGACCAACGTGATGATCGCCGATCGCGACGCCTGGTCGGGACGGCTTGAAGTCGTCGGAAAGTCAGCGCACGATCTTGTAGTGCCCGAGCCGCCGGACGCGTTTACCGTGATGCGCCTGCAAGGCGGATACACCCGCTATCTGCGAGCGTGGAACAGCTTTCAACCTGGCGTTGGAGCCGGCGTCTCGCTCGCGGTCGTTCCAGAGTCGCTGAGTGCCATCTACGACAGCCGGGCCAACGTTGGCTTCTCGGTGTACGCGACGTTGCGACCGAAGGCACATCGATGATCAAGCTCGTCGCATCGCTGCTCGCTTTGGCCCTCGCAATGGCGGTGGTTGTCGTCGCCTACGCGATCGCCACCGGCCTCGACGCGCGGGTGCACCCGAGCACGCTCGAAACGCAGATCGCGCGAGAGGTACGATCGCTTGCCATCCCGCGCGTGATCAGAAATCGCCCCAATCCGGTTGCCGCCTCACCAGACGTCATCGCCGACGGCCTGGCCCACTACGCCGATCACTGTGCGTCGTGCCACGGCAACAACGGCGACGGCAACACCGAGATGGGACGCGGCCTGTTCCCCAAACCGCCGGACATGAGACAGGCGGCCACGCAGCAGCTCACCGACGGCGAGCTGTTCTACATCATCGAGCACGGCGTGCGATTCACCGGCATGCCTGGGTGGTCAACCGGCACCGAAAGCGGCGAGAATGCTACATGGCGGCTGGTGCACTTCATCCGGCACCTTCCGCAGTTGACCCAAGACGATCTCGAGCGCCTCGAGTCGCTCGCTCCGCGATCGCCGGACCAGATTCGCCAGCAGATCGAGGAGGAACAGTTTCTTAAAGGCGGCGACGTGACGCCGCCGACGACCGGCCACGAACATACAGAACATACAGGAGCGCACCAATGAAGACATGGATCGTCGGACTCGCATTCATCGCACTGGTGGTCTTCACTCCGACTGCCGCGCCCGCACACGAAGGACACGACCACAAAGTCATGGGCACGATCTCGAGCATCCAGGGCACCAATGTGATGGTGAAGGGCACCGACGGCAAGACCGTCATGGTGATGTTGAACGACAAGACGAAGATCACGCAGGGCAAAGCGAAGATCGAACTGGCCGCGCTCAAAGTCGGCGATCGCGTCGTCGCGGAAGGGCCGGAGAGTCAGGGCATGGTCACGGCGACCACTGTGAAGCTGGGCGAAGCACCGAAAGCCGCAGCGAAGAAGTAGGAGAGCACCTCATGAAGGCATGGAGTCTCGTCATCGCGATTGTCGCGCTCGTACTCACTTTCCCGCTGGCGGCTGACGCGAAGGCCGCGCACGCTCACAAAGTATCGGGCACGGTCTCGAGCATCCAGGGTAACAACGTCATGGTGAAAGAGGCCGACGGTAAAACCGTGACGGTGATGCTCGACTCGAAAACGCAATTCACGCGGGGCAAGGCCGCGTCGGAGCGGTCGGCGCTGAAAGTCGGCGAGCACATCGTCGCCCACGGTACGCAGGAGAAGGGCGGCATCATGGCGACGACGGTGAAGATCTCAAAGTCGGCGAAGAAGTAGCTAGACGTACTGCGCCCACGATCGCGGATGGCGTGCCTTGAATCCTGCGTACCAGCGGCACGGGATGTAAAGCATCGCGATCACTGCCGCGAAAACGACGTACAGCAGCGGCAGGCTCCACCGCTGCGGCTCGGGGAGGAATACGTACGGCGCCGTCGCGAACGGTTGTGTGTTCACGGTGCCGTCACGCAGCAGGAACACCAGCAGCGCCGTCGCGTGAATAAGCGGGATGTGCAGCAAGTAGTAGAAGAGCGGCACACGGCCGAACGTCTCGAGCACACGCGCCATCGCGCCCGTGGCGCGTTCGAGCAGCGGCAGCACCGCGAGCGACGGCCCGAGCGTCATCAACAGGAATAGCGGCGAGGCGGGATACTTCCGCTGGTTCAGCAGACGGAAGAACGCCGGCATCTGATCGTCCGACGCATCGGCGGACAGGGCGAGCGTTCCGACCACCAGAAAGGTCGCCGTCGCTGCGATACCGAGCCCCAATTCGGCGCGGCGGCGCGGTTCAGGTTCGAGCAGGACGATCGCGCCGAACGCGTAGCCAAGCGCCATCACGCCGATCCACGGCACGATCGTATACAGCACGGTGATCGATGGGCCGCTCGCACCGATGCGGACCATGTCGCCGAGATACAGGAATTGCCAGACCGCGTGGAGCACGCCCGATGATGTCGCCGGGGCGACGGCTTGAAAGGCATTCTGCCCAACGACGATCGCCAGGCCGACCAGACCGACCGCCCAGGTGGGCAGCCAGACCAATCCCGACATCAGCACCATGCACCACCCGAGCATCCAGATCACACCGGCGAGCGTGAACGCGCCGTAGTTCCAGTTGAACGTCCACGCAAAGCGAATCACGGTGAGCTCGAGAGCAACGAGCATGAGGCCGCGCACGAGGAGGTAGCGCGCGAGCGCAGCGCGATTGCGGTGTCGGCGCAGGTGCAGGAACGCGGCGGTGCCGGCAAGGAAGACGAAGGCCGGCGCGCAGAAGTGCGTCACCCAGCGCGTGAAGAACACACCTGGCGGCAGACCGCCGGCAGGTACGCCCGAATACACGCGCACGTGATCGATCGCCATGAGGATCATCACGGCGCCGCGGAGCATGTCTATCCCCGGCACTCGCGTCGAGGCCGGAGTCGATGTCGAGAGAGCTGGCGCCTCGGTCTGAATCGGCATCAGAGTCTCCTCCGCGCGCCCATCTCGGCGTTGGACGCCTGAGCGAGTCCGTCATTATGTGCGTAATTCGAATCCAGGATCATCTCAGTGGACTCGCGTGCGCGGCGACGGCTTGCCACATGCCGTCGCGGTTCACCCAAATACGCGTGTAGACGAAGATCATGTCTGCGCGCTGACCTTTGTACTTCCCTCGTGCGTTCCCCTCCGCGATGACCACCGCGGTATCGCCAAACATGCGAATGCGACGCACGTCGTTTTCAATCGACTCCGGCTCGTAATCTGACGACGCAATCTGCGCAAGCATATCGGCCTTGGTCACCTCCGTACCAATCGGATTGATGCCGACGAAGTCGTCCGCGAACAAACGCCGCAGCGTGTCCACGTCGCGGTGCTGGAGCGCGAGACCGACTTCTCGCTCGAGTCTCATGACGGTCTCGTCGTGAGCAGTCATACGAATCTCCTTGTTGTTTCTCGGGAGTGAAAGATCCACGTCGGACGACGTGGAGTGCGGCCGGTTGGCCGCGGATGGCAGCGGCCTGAATGTAGACGAGGGTCAGCGCCCTGTCAATGGATTACCGACGCCTTGCGTTGCAGATCGTGCATTCTTATGACGAGGTACATCGATGCATCGCGACACCGCGATTCTGCACGCTGGCTATCACGGCGTGCACGACCCTGGCCCGTTTCGATCGGGCCCGCAGTTCTCGTCGACGTTTACCACGCCCGGCGAGCCGACCGATCACGCGTACACCTATGGACGCTTCCACAACCCGACATGGACCGCGTGGGAAGCGGCACTCGCCGAGCTCGAAGGCGGCGAGTGCGTGGCGTTCGCGTCGGGGATGGCGGCGGTCGACGCCGTGCTCGGCGTCACGCTCAAACCAGGCGACACGATCGTGCTGCCCTCGGACTGCTACTACACGATTCGGATGCTGGCCTCGAACTGGCTGACCACGATTGGCGTCAACGTTCGCCTCGCTGCTACACGCGACAACGCCCAGGCTGCCTTCATCGATGGCGCGCGCGTGCTCTGGCTCGAGACGCCCACCAATCCGCAGCTCGACGTCTGCGACATCCGTCATCTCACGTCGCTCGCCGCGCAGCACGGTGCCATCACCGTCGTCGACAACACGACGGCAACGCCGTACCTGCAGCGTCCCCTCGCGCTGGGCGCGTCGATCGTCGTGACGTCGGACACCAAGTCGATGACCGGGCACACCGATCTCATCCTCGGCCATGTCGCGACCACGGATGCCACCCGTGCGGCGGCGCTGCGAACCTGGCGTACCCAGCACGGCGCGATCCCGGGGCCGATGGAAGTGTGGCTCGCGCATCGGTCGCTCGCGACACTGCCGCTGCGCGTGAGCCGGCAGTGCGCAACAGCGCTGCAACTCGCCACGTTTCTCGCATCGCACCCGCGCGTCACCGCTGTGCACTACCCGGGCTTGACGACCAATCCCGGCCACGTCATCGCCAAGAGTCAGATGGACGGCGGCTTCGGTACGGTGGTGAGCTTTGAGCTGTCCTCGCGCGTGCACGCCGAGCAGTTCCTGCGATCGCTCACACTGGTGCGCGAAGCGACGAGCTTCGGCGGCGTGCATTCGATGGCCGAACGCCGCGCGCGATGGGGCGGCGATGCCATCGGCGACGGGTTCATCCGATTCAGTGTCGGCTGCGAAGCGGCCGACGATGTGATCGACGATGTTGGACGAGCGCTGACGGAGATAACGTCGTGCTGAATGAGGATTGGAGAATGAGGATTCATTGCATGAGTGCGGAGTGCTGATTGATGAATAATGTCGATTGCGACATTCAGCCGTATTCATCCTTCTACAGTCGCCGTTCATCACTGAATCTGCACTCTGCAATGAGCCTTCAGCACTACACCAGTCGCGCAACACTTGTATGATCGCTTTGCGTGGATAGCGTCGACAACGAACCCCGAGGGCGGCTGCGTGCTCTGATCGAGTGGCTGAAGGGAGCGCAGCCGCCAAAACCGCACGTGTCCTCGGGTCGGCATACCGTTCCCACTCGCCTCGGGCACTACCGCATCACAGGCAAACTCGGCGAGGGCGGCATGGGCGTCGTCTACTCGGCGCGCGACGAACGACTGGGACGTACGGTCGCGCTGAAGACGATGTCGTCGGTGGCGAGCGACGAGTCGGCGCGCAAACGGCTGTGGCGTGAAGCGCGCGCAGCTGCCAGCGTCAGCCATCCGAACATCTGTCAGATCTACGAGATCGGTGAGGATGGGGGCGAGCTCTACATCGCCATGGAGCTCCTCGAGGGCGACTCCCTTGCCGAGCAGATGCAGCGCGGGGCGATGGGCGTACCGGAGGCGACGCAGATCGGGCTTGGGATGCTGGCCGCGCTCTCGGCGCTGCACGCGCGAGGCATCATCCATCGCGACCTCAAGCCGTCAAACGTGTTCGTCACGCCGCATGGCGTCAAGCTTCTCGACTTCGGACTGGCCAGACCCGAGCTGACGTCTGAGCTGCCCGCAGTAACGGCAATCACACAAACAGGAATGCTCGTCGGCACGCCTCGATACATGGCGCCGGAGCTCGTCACCGGCGACACCGTCGACGCCCGCAGCGATCTGTTCGCGGCCGCCGCCATCCTGTTCGAGATGTTGTCAGGCCGCCCGGCATTCGCAGGACGGACGATCGCCGAGGTGGTCCACGCCACTGTGTACGATCAACCGCCGGCGCTTGGCGGATCGCCGGCGATCGCCGCGATGGATCGTGTGATTCGCCACGCACTCGCCAAGCGGCCCGCCGATCGGGTGCCGTCGGCCGATGTCATGGCCGACGAGCTTCGCGCCGCCGCCGGACTCGACTCGGGATCGATGGCGGCGCGCGCACACGCGCTGACCCGACTCGTAGTGCTGCCGTTCAGGATGCTGCGGCCCGATGTCGAAACCGATTTCCTGGCCTTCAGCCTGGCCGATGCGATCACCACGTCGCTGTCGGGCATCGGTTCACTGATCGTCCGATCGAGCGCAGTGGCCGCACGCTTCTCCGGCGAGGCACCCGATCTCAAGGGCTTGGCGTCGGAGGCCGATGTCGATCGCGTCGTACTGGGAACGCTGCTCCGTTCCGGCGATCAGGTGCGCGCGGTCGCACAACTGGTCGAGGCTCCGAGTGGACGCTTGCTCACCTCGCACACCGTGCAGACGACGCTGGGTGATCTGTTTCACCTGCAGGACGACATCACACAGCGCGTCGTCGAAGCCTTGTCGCTGCCGCTCACAGGTTCGACCGTACTCATGCCCACGCCGGATGCGCCGCAGCATCCCCGTGCGTACGAGCTGTACTTGCGCGCCAACGAGCTCGCGCGAACCTATGATGGCCTCCCGGCGGCGCGCGAGCTGTACAAGCAATGTTTGGAGCTCGACTCCTCGTTCGCGCCGGCCTGGGCGCGGCTCGGGCGCTGCCATCGCGTGATCGGCAAGTTCATCGAGAACACACCCGACAGCAACGAACGCGCGCAGGAAGCCTTCGATCGCGCGATCGCACTCAACCCGCGGCTCTCGATCGCGCACAAGTTCTACTCCAACCTCGAGTCAGAGGTCGGACGTCCGATCCAGGCGATGGCGCGGCTGCTCGAGGCCGCAGCGCGCCACGGGAACGATCCCGAGCTGTTCGCTGGTCTCGTCCACGCGTGCCGCTACTGCGGCTTGTTCGAGCAGTCGATCGCCGCACACGATGAGGCGAAGCGGCTCGATCCGAACGTGCCCACGAGCCTCGAGCAGACGCTGCTGGTGAGTGGTGACCTCGATCGTCTGTTTGCACTGGAGCCATCGGCACCTGGCACCGGCGGAGCCGATCAAGGCATCCGCATCATCGCCCTCGGGCTGACCGGCGAACGCGCTCGCGCCCGTCGCATGGTGGACGACATTGCCCCCTCGTCTCAGATCAAAGCGTTTCACACGTGGAAGTCGTACCTCTATGCGTGGCTGGACGGTCGCCTCGACGACATGCGAACGGGCGATGCCGCGCTGCAGACGCTCAAGATCATGGAAGATCCCGAAGCGATGTTTCAGCGAGGCTGGCTGCTCTGCGATGTCGGCGACGTCGAGACTGGTCTCGAGCAGATGGAACTCGGTGTCCGCAAGGGCTACTACGCCGCCCAGACGCTCACCACGCGAACGCAGTTCGATGGGCTTCGTCAGGAGCCGGCGTTTCGTGCACTCGTGGCCGAAGCCGAAACCGGCCGGCGAAATGCGCTCACAGCGTTTCGAGAGGCTGGAGGCGAGCGGCTCCTGGGAGGCGCGCGCTCATAAACCCCGTACGTAGGGGCCACCTTTAGGTGGCCCATCTGACCGGGGTGATGCTCGCGGGTTCAGGCTGATACAGCGACCACGATGACCCGGTGTGCGATTCGGTCAGCAGCAGCGCGCCGCGAATGATCTCGGCATGCGTGACGACCACGACATCGCAGTGGCGATGCTGCTCGCACAGCGTCTCCAGTCCGACTCTGATGCGGCGGCTCACGGCATCGAGACTCTCACCGCCGGGAATCTGCGCATCGTCACGCTGGTCGTTGAAGCGGCGCCACTCGGGATCGGCCGCAAGATCGGCGAAGGGCCTGCCGCTCCATAGCCCGTAATCGACTTCATCGAATGCGTCGACGACGTGCACGCCGCATTCCAGCGACTCCGCGATGATCTCAGCGGTTTCGCGGGCGCGTCGCCGAGGGCTGCTCGCCACGGCAGCCACGCCAAGCCGCCGGCAGGCATCGGCCGCGCGCGCGGCTTCGTTGCGCCCCTGCTTGTTGAGCCCGACATCGCCGCGCCCAATCAATCGTTCGCGCATCCCGTCGATGCTGCCGTGTCGTACCAGAAACAGTGTGGCCATGACTGGCGTAAAGAGCCGCCGCACCTCGAGACCTTCAGGAATCGTGCCCACGACGCACGACGATCTGTGCGCATCAGACGCCGCTCGCATTCGCGCGACTGCGGCAGGAGGCGTCGTGGTTCGGACGAGTCGCGGAGTTTCTGCTCGTTTCTGGCCCGGTTCGCGTTGGGGTCCGGTCATCGGCCATCTGGCGAGTGGCCTTGAACGAGGGTATGCTGTCGCGCATGACACGCTTGATTCAGGCCGGTCTCAAGACCCGCCTCTACGTTCTCGTCGCCGTTGCACTGGGCCTTTCTGTCCCGCCCGCCGCGGCGCAAAGCAACATGAACGCGCGCGAGCAGGCCAATGTGAAGTTCGTGCTGGACTGGTGGCGCGAAGTGATTCAGTCGCGTCACGTCGAGCTGGCGCCGAAGTACCAGGCCGAGAACTACATTCAGCACAACATCAACATTCCGACCGGACGCGCCGGATTCCAGAAGTTCTTCGGCAGCCGCGGCGAGCCGATCGCGATCGCACCCGAACTCAATCCGAAGCCGGCGATCGCCTTCGGCAAGGGCGACTACGTCGTCGTGATCTGGGAGCGCGAGGGGAAGGATCCGGTCGATTCGGCGAAGACCTACAAGTACAACACTTACGATTTGCTCCGCCTGCAGAACGGCAAAGTGCAGGAGCACTGGGATTGGGCGCAGAAGCAGCCGAAGATTCCCTACGGCGGCGCGCCCGACGGCGTCGACTACAACACGATCACGTTCACGCTTTCACCGCAGGAGCAGAAGAACCTCGAGATCGCGACGATTGAATTCAAGGACATCCTGCAGTACGGCCACACCGAATTGGCCGACAAAGCGATGGCGCCCACTTACATTCAGCACAATCCCAACGTGCCGACCGGGCGCGCCGCATTCGTCGAGTTCTTCAGCCGCATCCGCAAGCCCGAACCGATCAAAGCCGAATGGAAGGACAAGCCGGCCATCACGATCGTGAGCGGTTCGTATGTGTTCATGATGTTCAAACGGACGCTGATGGATCCGGACGATTCGTCGAAGACCTATCCCGCGTTCTGGTTCGACATGGTGCGTGTGGACAGCGGGCTCGTCCAGGAACACTGGGACGCGGCAGTCAAGAATCCACCAGCGCCGGCGCGTAAATAAATCGATCGCCGCTATGGCGTTTGATCGGTATTCAGTCGAACCGCGACGTTCTTGCGGTATTTCACCGGCACGCCTTTCAACGTGGCCGGGCGGAATCGCCAGTTCATCACGCCCCGGCGAAGCGCCCCTTCGTACGCGGGCGGCAGCACGCCTTGCACGCTGAGATCGGTGACGCTCCCGGTCTCGTCGATGATGACGCTCACCACGGCGTCGTAGGTGCGCGTGTCCTGACGATTCGGACGCCACGGCGGCATCACCTGCGAGATGACGACAGGCGGCGTCAGCCCGACTTCTCCGACCACGTGAATCGTTGAGGATGGCGGCGTCGTCGCTGGGCGCGAAACCGGCTCGGCCGCGGCCGGCGGCGCCGGGGCGGGTGCGGGCTTCGCGCTGCGCGCGATCAGATCGACGAAGCCTTTCGACAGCACGCGCAGATCGCCAAACTCCTTCGAGCCAAGCGTCTCCAGCGCCTCGACCTCCGCGATCACGTTTTCGAAGCGCTCCTTCGCCTTGTCCATCTCGCCCGCATCGAACGCGGATTTCGCGTCGGTATACGTCCGTCGCACGATAGCCGGCAGCATCCGCTTGCGGACGTCTCGAAATGTCGTCTGCACGCGCGGCGACACCTGGCTGGGCAGCGGTTCGAACAGCGGGTTCTTCTCCACCATCCGCTGAATCACTTGCAGGGCGTCGTCATTGCGGCCCAGCGCCAGCAAGCACAACGCTCGATACTGATCGACTTCCACGCCACCGGCAGCGAACTCCACCCCACTCAGGAGCGTGAGCGCCTGTTCATATTCCGCCGATGCGTACAGATCCTTGGCGCGTGCGAGAGGGTCGGGAATCCCCGCTTGTTCCGCGGCGACAGACACCGAAACCACGCACGACGCGACCACGATTGCGAGCGCGAACCACGTACGTGGGCTGGCCATCGGTGGACCTCGTAAGGGGGCTCGATTTGTTAAGACGGCCTCGAAGCTCATCGTAGTACGTTTTACGCGATTGTCAAGCCGATCACGATGCGTCGGATCCATCAATTCCTTGAATAGATCCGGGGATCAACCCGTACTCCGGCGATCGATTTTGTGTATCATCCGAATGTCGCTCGATGCATCAGGACGATCCCGCGCTCGAACAACGGCTGTCTCGATTCGAGGCGCAACTGGATCGTTTCGGTCTTGCCCTCAATCAGTGGCACGCGAAGGAGGGTTCTGCCCCTCCCGCTGCCGCGGGCGTCGATCAACGAATCACATCGATCGAGAACACACTCGATCGCGAAGCTCATGCATTGCGGCAGATGCATGAAGAGCCGCTGAAACAACTGCAGGAACAGGCCGCCAGTCTCAAAGATCTCTGCGTCGCGCTGCAGACGATCGTCACCGATCTGCAGCTTCGCAGCACCACCGCCATCGCTCCTCAAAGCCAACCGGCCGCGTGGCCACTGGAACGTGTCGTCCATCTGCACGACGAACTGCGGCGCGCGGGCAACGGCACGACGGGACCAGCCACACCCGAACGCCGCAGCCGTACCACGCGGATGTTTCAGGCGGTTGCCGGGCAGCAGGACGCGACAGCAACCGACGCGTCGACCCCGTTTCCGTGGTTCACGCGCCGGCACGTCACCACCGGAGCGATCGCGCTGGCCGTGCTTCTGATCGTCCTCGGTCTCGCGCGCTGGATCGAAGTGCGTCTCAACGACGCCTCCGCACGCGTCGCGTCCGCCGAGCGTCAGGTCACGGCCACCACGCGGACTGCAAGTCAGGAAATCGCCGCGGCACGGAAAGACGCCGATCGACAGATCGCCGAGGCGCAAAGGGTTGCGCAACGCGCCGAAACCGTCGGCAACATTCTCACGGCGCCCGATCTGATTCGGTTCAACCTGACGAGTCCGGCCGAAGACGGATCGTCCGCTCAACTGCTGTGGAGCCGCACGCGAGGCTTGGTGCTCAGCGGCTCACGCCTGCCGGCCGCACCGCCGGAGAGCACGTATCAATTGTGGCTCGTGACGAGCACGCAGTCAGTCGGCGTAGGCTTGTTCGTGCCCGATTCCTCGGGCCGCGCGACGCTGGTCAACGACGTCCCGCCGCGGATCCCTGGACCGGTCGTCGGCGCCGCGGTGACGATCGAACCCAACGGCGGACGTCTCGCGCCTTCGGGCCGCACGCTCCTCGCGCGATTCCCGTGATCTCGAGCCCGGTGCCGCCCTCGCTTTTGGCGAAGGCGGACCGGCCGTGCCGTCATCTGAAATTCACCGCCACTCGTGTCGTCGTTTCCGTGCGCACGATCGCCCTCTCGCGACGCTCACCAAACTGCGGGTGACGGAAGACGACCTCGTGCTCACCAGGGGCGACGGAGAGATTCCCGAGTGGTGTGTCGCCGTACGGCGTGCCATCGATCCACACCGCCGCCCACGGCGTGGCGTTGACGTTGAGCGTCCCGTTCGGCACCGTCACCGACACCGACGTGATCTCTCCCGCCTTGACATCGACCACGCGCCTGGCCCGATAGCCGATCGCACTGTTCACGAACTCGAACTCATGGCGTCCTGCCGCGGCAATGATCGGACCATCGGCACTCGATCCGAGCAGCCGCTCTCCATCGAGTACGTGCACTTCGACCGGCGCCGAAATGCGGAACCCGCCGCTTCGTTGCGGGGCGCCTGCCGCGGGTGTCGCGGCCGATCGTCCGGCTGCTGCCGGAGTGTCTTTGATCGCCGACGCCGCGCGAAGCTCGCCGACTGGTGGGCGGCCCGAAGTCACAGCAAGTGTGGGGAGCGCATTGTTCGGCGGTTCCAACGATGTGTCTGTGTGCAGGGGTGTGAGTCGCGGTTGATCGCCCGTCGGGTTGGTCACGCGAGGCGGCGGTGAGGAGGCCGTTGTCACAGGCTGATTGGCGCGATCGCTCGAACCGGGCCGCAGCAGTTCACCGATGAACGCCGCTTCTCCAACCGCCAATACCGCGACGACGGCGGCGGCCCACCGGAGCATCCGAGCGTCACGAAACCACGCTGCGCTCCACCGACGCGATGAACGAGCGCTCGTCGGTGCCTCGTACATCGCTTCAGGCACGCGCAACGTGGTGGTGTTTGGTGATGAGGGAATCGGCGGTGATTGACGTGGCGGCGGCGGAGTCTCGTGCGCCGCTCGCCTCTGCGCGATCACGATTGACGAGTGGTCGTTCGTGCGCGCTGGTTCCTCCTTCAGATCGCCCAGCGCCGCATCGGCGTCGCGAGCGGACTCGAATACGCGATCGCTCAATTGCAGCAGCGCGCGCTCCAGCCAGGCGCGGAGCGCTCGGAACGTCTCGGGTTCGTGCCAGAGACTTCGATCTTCGATCGAGTCGAGCATGGCCGGCACCTGCCTCGGGTACTCGTCGAGCCCGATTCGGCGTCCCATCATCAGCGACAACGCGGCAAGCGCCATCTGCACGACATCACAACGAGGACCAAGACTGATGGCACCAGGCGTGGACGGCGCGATCAGTCCGAATTCGCTCCACAGCGTCGCCGCCGAACGCTGCAGCCGTTCGAGCGCCGACCCGACCATGTGCTCGCGTACGATCAATCGGCCCTCGGCGGTGAGCACGAGGCGATCGAGCGTGATGGCACCGTGCGCGATCCCCGGTCCGTGCTGCTGCAGGGCCGCGATCGCCGGCACCAGCTGTTTGAGCAGCCGCACGGCAAACATCGCGCTGCGCGGCTTCTTCAATCCCTCCGACAGACAGACGCCCGAGGTGTAGGTCGACACCACCGCGAGCTCCTGATCGAGATCGAGCTCGGTGATCGGCCGCACCACCGGAAAAGCGGCATGTCGAAACGTGCTGAGTTGCTCCACCCGATGTCGAAGCTCGGTCTCGAACTTCGCGTCGGCGGCGAGATCGGGCTTGAAACGAAGGATCTCCCAGGACGGTGCACTGGTGTTGTCGAACATCAGCAGACGATCGCCGAGTCCGTCAGAGCGGCCCTGCGCGTACCACGTCGTCAATCGCTTGCCGTGTTCGTCGACCGGCCCGAACTCGTCTTTGATTAGATCTTGGGCATCCATTCCATCAGCAATCCCTTTACGACGGGGCCGAGGCGTCCAGCAATTGTGTGGTTGTCGTGTGGAGTACGGACCTATTGTGCACGAAGGGACGCACCAGGTGAAGTGGATTAGCGTCGTTCGAGACTCTGACTCCCGTTACCCCGCTCGGTCGTGGCGCATGCGCGCGCCGCGCCGACCAGCGAGCCCTCGAACGGCGCATCTGGAACGCGGGTCCGCAAACCGATGTTCGGATGCACGGGTCCGTTGGTGTCGTCGCTTTCGAGCAGCTGCTTCAATCGCATCGATACCGTCGCCGCCTGATCGGCAGACGCGCCGCACAGCAGCACCGCGATCTCGCGATCGCTGAGCAGGCCGGCTCGATCGCCGCCGCGAAGCTGTCCTCGAATGCGTCCCACCCACGCCGGCAGCAGTCCCGGATACACCGAGCCGGCGTCCACCACCATCACGATCACCGATGCCTGCTGTCCCGACGCCACCGCTTCGGTCGCGAGCTGGTCGAACACCGTATCGATCGGCCGGAAGCTGTGCCGACGCTCGGCGTCGTGTGCGCGTTGCAGCGACGCCTGAAGCCACGGGTGCATGGCCGCGGCGCCTGCCTGAATGATCTCGCGATCGAATGCCGCAAACGGCACCTGATCGCGATCGATGGCCACCGTCAGCACGAAGCCAAGGTCCGAGACGCGCACAAGCAGGCGATTCGGACGCAGCTCGTCGAGTCCCGATAGGAGCTCCGGGTTTCCGCTGGCGAGCAGCTGGCGGCCAACAGACGTGGAAAACGTCATCGCGGCCTGACGCCCGCCCACCGCGGCGTTGAGATGTCCGAGCGCGATCTGTGCGGTGCTTTCGATCGGCTCATGTGCCGCGAGCGGCCGGCGACCCACGTCCGCCACCACTCGATCGACCGCGGTTGTCAGCACGTCGTTGAGCGATTCGCGCAGGATGTCGGAGTAGACGCGCAGCCGCACTTCGACGCGGTCGTCAATCATGCCGGAGAAGACCAGCGCCCAATCCGTTTCGGTGCCGATCGCGAAGCGGAAGAGCAGCGTATCGCCTGGATCGGGAGCCAGCCCGAGCCGGTCGGCTTCGCCGCGCGGGAGTCGCTTGATTCGGCCGGGGCGAGGGAGCACGGATTCATCGAGATGATCTGGAGCGGATGCTGGACGCACGGCCATCGTCGAGACGTACTGGAAGAAGCCATCGGCGGCAGCCGGGACGTATGCGCTCACGCGCACGTCATCCCACACGCTCAACGCTTCAACGAATGCGCCGATGACGCGGCGGAAGGATCCGCGACTCGTCGCATCGCGCAGGATCCGCCTGAAGGAGAGGATGCGATAGGGCTCCACCCCAATCGTGTTGGGCTGACCAAGACTCGACTCAATCGCGCCTGTCAGCCAGGTGCCGACCGACTCGAGATCGTGCCGGCACTCTTCGGGCGATTCGTCGTGAGCGGCGGCGCGCGCGAGCAGCAGTACGCCGCCGGGAGCCAGGCCGAAACACAGCGCCTGCATGCCGTCGATCGTCATCGGCACGGGCATCTGCGAGCGCAAGGCATCAGCCATTGCCTCTTGCAGTAACGAGTCGCCGTTGGTGATCAGACGCCGGACGTGAGCCGCATCGCGCGTCGAACCGACCGGACACAGCAAGACGTGATGCGCATCGATGACCTCGATGACGAGGCTCAGACGTTGGGCAACTTCGCCAAGCCATTCGCACGCCTGCCGATTGGCGGCACTGTCGAGATCGGTAACCTGCATGACTAGACAGCTCACGCGAGATGCGTGCAGCGGGTGGCGCTCATTATTAGGCTGAACGGCCGCAGGTCAACCTCAGCCGCAACGGTTTTTGTGCAGCTCATGTAGTGTCCGGCTTTAGCCGGACCTTAAGGCTGCGCTTCTCGCAACCCAAACGTGAACAGCGACGTGCCCGCCATGATGCTCACGTACTGCTTGCCGTTGACCGCATAGGTGATCGGTCCCGCGGCCACTGACGGACCGAGACGCGTCTGCCACAGCAGCTTGCCGGTACGCGCGTCGAGCGCGAAGAACGATCCGTCGCGGCCGCCGCTGAACAGCATGTCGGATGCAGTCGTCAGCACGCCGGCCTCGGTCATCGGCGCTGATAACTTGTACGACCACTTCTTCTGTCCCGTCTTCGGATCGATTGCCTGGATCGTGCTGTGGACATCGTCGGTGGTCGCGCCCATGCGAGGAAACAGGCCGGCGAATCCTTGCCCGTCTTTGAACTCGGGAGGCGAGTCGCCCTTGATGTAGGTGGTCGACGTGTTCTCCCACGCCGGCACGTAGAACAATCCAGTACGCGGACTGTATGACGGGTTATACCAGTTCGTGCCACCCTGATTGCCCGGATACACGAGCGTGCCTTCCTTGGTGGGCGCGATGCCGGGCACGGGAATCGGACGGCCCTTCGGATCGAATCCGTCGGCCCAGTTCACCTTCACGAACGGCTGCCCTTTCAGGAACTCACCGCTACTCCGATCGAGCACGTAGGACATGCCGTTGCGGTTGGCCCACAACATCACCTTGCGCGGCTTCCCCTGCCAGTCCATGTCGGCGAGCACCGGAATCTGCGTCGAATCCCAATCGAATTCGTTGTGCGGCGAAAACTGATAGTGCCACTTCAACTTACCGGTGTCGGGATCGAGCGCGATCACCGAGCACGTATAGAGGTTGTCGCCGAGACGGCCCGCGCCATCCCAATCAGGACCAGGGTTTCCGGTGCCCCAGTACGTGAGGTTCAAGTCCGGATCGTACGAACCGGTCACCCAGATCGGTCCGCCGCCATGCATCCACGAATCGCCGCTCCACGACTCGTGACCGGGCTCACCCGGACCAGGCACCGTGTGGAAGCGCCAGACCTCCTTGCCAGTCTTCACATCCCATGCGGCGATGAAACCGCGGACGCCAAACTCCCCGCCCGCACTGCCCGCGATCACCTTGTCCTTCACGACGAGAGGTGCGACGGTGAACGCGTAGCCCTGTTTCGGATCGGCGGCCGGCTCGGTCTTCCACAGCTCCTTGCCGTTTCTCGCATCGATCGCGATGATGCGGGTATCGAACGACGCGAGAAAGATCGTGTCGCCCGAAATCGCCAGGCCGCGCGACAGGCGCCCACAGCAGTTTCGCGCCGCCGGATCGGGCGCATACGAGTAGGCCCAGATCTGCTTGCCGGTGGTGGCATCCAGCGCGATCACGTCGTTGATGCCCTGGATCGTGTACATCGTGCCGTTCACGACCAGCGGGGTTACCTGATGGCGCTCGAGCGATCGTGCTTGGAACACCCACTTCAGTTCCAGATCGCGCGCGTTGGTCGGGCGAATCGTCGCCAGCTGGCTGTGGCGCTGAGCGCTCAGCGACCCGGAGTAGGTCAGCCAGTTCTGCGGCTCGAGGTTGGCGCGCACCAGTCGCTCGAACGTGACATTCGGTGCCGGCACCTCGCCGTTTGGCGGAGGCGCGAACGGCGGCGGCTCTTGCGCGAGCAGCGTGGCCGATAGAACGAGAAAGACGAGCATGCGCACCATCATCGCGGATGACCTCGTGGGATGCGGCTGATCTTAATACGTCCCGATCCCGACGAGGATAGAATGCCGTGCGCCCTCAAGGACCCGCATCACATTCATTGGAGAGCAGGCCATGGCGAAATCGTCGCGCTCGCGTGCCAAGAAGACCGTCCGGCCAGCAAAACGTCGCGCAGTGAAAAAGCGTTCGAAAGCGGCGGCGCGGAAGCGTCCGATCGCGGCGACGACTCGCCGCAGCCCCGATGCACTCGTGGCGCCGATGAAGGGCACCGAACGGCGCGAGATTGGTCACGTGACACTCGACGTGGCGCGCACGGGCGGCGCACGCGTCAAACGGATGATCTATCCGCCGGGATTTCACTGGGCAAAGGACATGAAGCCGAGCGTCGGCACCGACTTCTGCATGCACGCCCATGTCGGATTCCTCGCCCGCGGCGAGATTCACATCGAGTACGCCGACGGCTGCATCGTCGAATGCAAAGCGCCGCAGGTGATCGCCATCGAACCAGGCCACGATGGCTGGGTCGTCGGGAAGGAACACGTGGTCCTGATCGAAGTTGATTTCGAGAACGACACGGTGGGGCGGCTCGGAATGCCGGACGGCCATCGTCACTGACGACACTGACGACACGGCGGGTCTGAAGACCCGCCGCTACGGCGTACGTAGGGGCCGCCTTTAGGCGGCCCAAGACCCTACGGTTTCACCGCTGCGAAGCGGACCACGCGCGTCTCGTTGAGGCCGAAATCACCGACAGCGGTCGTATCTTCATAGCGCACGACTCGAAGATCGGCGAACAGCTTCAGCAGCTCGTTGGTGTCGAAGACCACGGCGCCGCCAATCGATTGCGTCTTGGTGGCGTCGCGATGAAATCCTTCGATGATGACCATCCCGCCCGGCCGCAACGAGCGACGCACCTGATTCGCGTACTCTCGGGCGCCGACGTAGCTGAGAAGGATCAGATCCCACTTCGCGTTGCCCCAGTCGTAGTCCTCGGCCTTCGCGACCTGCGTGGTGATCTTCACACCAAGCTTCTTCGCCTGATCTTGCGCCGCTGCGACGGCGCGATCGGCTGGATCGAATCCGACCGAGTCCCATCCCTGCTGCGCGAGGTAGAGGGTGTTGCGTCCCTGTCCCATGCCGACGTCGAGCGAGCGTCCAGGCTTGAGGCCCTTGAGCATCGCCACCAGGAACGAGTTGGGTGCGGTGTTGAAGCGCGGTTCGGGTGCGGTGAGAATCCGGTTCCACCGCTCGATCTCCGCGCGGTCGCCGATCGATTTCAGAGACGCAACAGTGGTGGCCGCTTCCTTGTCTGACTGTCCCTGCCGCTTCAGCTCGGCGACGTAGCGCTGAAACACCACGGCGTCGTCGGCGTTCTGCAGCTCACGAGGCTGCTGCGTGATCCACGAGCGGAAGGCCTCGTAGATCCGCACTTCATCGGGAGTCGCCTGCGCAGACAGTAGGTAGGGGCCGCCTGTAGGCGGCCCAAGAACCGACGCGACGAACACAACGACGATCGCGGCGATTCTTGGCGCTGTCACTCGTCCTTATACCACCGCGATCGCTTCGATCTCGATCATCCAATCGGGATGCGCGAGCGACGGGATCTCGACCAGCGTCGACGCACATCCTTTCTTGCCGAAGAACTCCTCGCGAATCGGCGCCAGGTCGACGCGATAGTGCATGTTGGTCACGTAGGTCGTGATCTTGATGATGTTGGCCATCGTGCCGCCCTGCGATTTGACGAGCGCCTCGATGGCTTCGTAGGCGCCGCGCGCCTGGGCCTTGAAGTCGCCGCGATGAGCGACGCCGCCTTCGGGCGTATACGCCACCTGACCGGAGAGAAACAGGATCGTCTGAGCGTTCGTGACTTTGATGCCCTGACTGTACGTCGCCGGATCGAAGACACCTGGAGCGCAGAACTTTTCGATTGTCGCCATCGGTTCAGATTACTTCTTTTCGTATGGCGCGCCAGTGCCGGACGACCCGAGGAACAACGTCTGGCCGTTCGGCAGCGTCAGGTCACGGCCGTTGGCGCGCCGCGATCCATCTTTCGACTGATAGCCGTCGACGACGATCTCGGTGCCCTTCTGCAGCGATTCTTTCGTGAGCCCACGCCGCAGCAGCGTGTTCGGCGTGCCGGTTTCGATCATCCATTCCTCGACGGTGCCATCGGGCTTCTTCACGTCGACGTAGATCCAGGCGTGCGGATTCACCCACAGCATCTTGGTGACGACGCCTTTGAACTTGATCGGCTTGTTGGCGTCGAACTCGGCGTTGAACGCGTGGTGCGCGCGTGCCGGCACGGCCATCGTCAGGACGATCAGCGCCGCACCAACGAGGATGAACGACTGGATGGTACGCATCGCAACTACCTCTCTCCGCCGGCTGGCGCCGGCCGCTGCTGACCCACCGTTTCGCCGTTCTTCTCTCTCGCGCGGGCTCCGGTGAGGAAGTGCACGATGTCGAAGTTGTCCTCGTGGCACGCGTACTCGAACATCTGTTCGGCGGGATCGACCTTCGTCCACGGGATCAACGCCGTCCATGGCTTCGTCCACGTCGACGGATCGGCGACGGTGAACTCGTAGTTGACGCTATCGGGCGCGACCCGCGTGAAGCGCTCGGTGATCGTGAACGTGGCCGGGTTCGCTCCCTGGAACAGCACGCCTTCGTCGGCGCGGAAATTGGTGGTCTCGACGACAAGCGTCGAACCCTCCCAGTGACCGCGCGTATCGCCGAGCCACTGCCGCAGACCCTTGTTCAAGTGCGGCCGGCCGTCGACCGGAATGATGCGCGCGCTGTGAATCATCTCGGGCGCGATCGTGACGTAACCCGGGCTCTGAAAGATCTGGAAGTTGTTGTTGTAGATCGTCGGCAGATACGGCGGCACGTCGGTGCGGACGACGCAGCGTACCGGCCACGACATGTCGGTGTAATGGGCGGGCAGACCGGCCGCGAAGCGCTGGGCGCCAGCCGTGCGCGCGGCCTGCACCTTCTGACGTTCGGGCGACGGAGTCACCAGCGGTGGAATTCGACCGTCCACCGGATCGACGATGAGCGAGGTTCGCCGGTCGGCGGTGATCTTCAATCGCCGCGCGTCCATCCAGTGTTCGTTGTAGGCGCGATTGACGTCGGCGGCGTTGCCGCCGTCGCGCCGATCGCGTGACAAATCGTTCGCGAGCGACTTCTGGAATTCTTCGGCCTCTTCGTCGTTGAGCACGCCGACTCCGACGTTCGAGGGCCGCTGCAGCGGCGTGCTGGTGGCGTCGTTCCACACCCCTTGTAGATCGGGATCGCCCCATGGCGTTTTCGGCGCGACGTATTTCTTCGGCCCCTGGCCGGCGGCGGTCAAGAAAAAGCCCGCCGCCAGCATGGCGGCGAGTAGCGCGATCGATGCACGAACCGGGTTGCGCATGGCGGTCACCTCGCGGCCTGCTTGTTGAACTTGCCGAACAGAAGTTCTTCGGTGAAGGGCACGCACTTGAACTCGAGTAACTGGACGTTCTTCTCCATGCGTCGATACAGCGGGAAGCTGATCTTCCACGGACGCGTGAAGACATTCGGATCTTCAATGGTCGCTTCGTACGTCATGTGGAACGGACTCACCGGCGTGTAGCGCTCGACGACGTGAAGCTTGTCGCTGTGATAATCGCCGGCCCGATCGAACCATGTCTCCTCGCGCTGTCCGGTGACGTCGACGACGAGCGTGTCGCCCTCCCACCGTCCGCGCGACCATCCCATCCACGCATCGGTGGGCGCCTCCTGCTTCCAGTCCATGCGGACGATGCGCGTGGCGCTCGTGAACTCGTACGCGAACAGGACGTAGGGGCTGGTCCCCTGCACGATCTGAAACGGGAACGGCATGTACGTCGCGCGCGGCACGCCGGGCATGTAGCACTTCATCTCTGGATCGCCGAGGTCGTGCCACGCTTTGTCGCTGCTCACGTCGACGCGCAGGCGGTTGTCGAAATTCGCTTTCTTCTTCTTGAGCGCCTCTGGCTTGTACGGAATCTCGCCGCCCTCGACGATGCTCTGCCCCGCCGGGCCGGCACCGTACGCACCGGTGAGCTCGGGATGCGGTGGCGGCTGGGCCTCATGGTCCTGCAGATCCCAATTGGCCGTCACCATCGCCTGCCAGATGCCGTTCAGATCGGGATGGCCGTCGGCCGCGCGCTGGGCGCGGAAGGTGGACGCGAACTGCGGCGTGGCGGATGGCCGCTGCTGACCGGACAGCGGTGGCGAGGCGAGCCAGAGCAGAGCGCCGATACCGGCCATGCCCACATACGCGATGGGGCTCCGAAGCTGCATGCGTCGCCTCCGAGGGTTTCCGCGCTGCTAGAGGCTCGTGTTGTAACGCGCGCGGTCGCCGCGGTCAAGGAAAACTCGTAGCGTAGAATGCCGGCTGCTGAGGAGTTTATATGGGCGAATCCACGCGACGTGCGCGCGAGCTGAAGGTGACGTGGCGCGACGGCGCGCCCAGTCGCGTCGTGAGTGCCGACGTGCTGGCCGGACGCGATCTCAAGGCGACGAACACGCTCGATGCGCCATCCACCGTCGTGCCACACGCGTTGTCGGCGCCGCGGGCTGGCAGCGAGATGACGTTCGAGCTTCCAGCGCGCTCCTACAGCGTGATTCGTCTGGCGAACCGCTGAGGCTCACTCCACAGGCGCATCACCAGTTTGGGATATCCGACAACCGGTTGCAGCAGGAACTGCTTCTTCTGGGCATCGGTGAGCAGCCCCTTCAAGTAGAAGTGCAGCCTGATCTGCAGATACCACGGCAGGCTGGCAACAAGGTGATGCTCCCAATGACACGGCTGGCCCCACGGCGCGCCGCCAATCAGAAGGCCCCAGACTCCGAGACCGAAGCTGCGAGCGCCGTCCTTGTTGTCCAGGGGCATCAGGTTGTGCTCGCTGAATTGCCTCAGACGATCGAGGAAGTATCCGACGTGCGGCAGGAACAGGAGGAACGCGAGCAGCGTGAACGTCGCTCCGAACCGCTGCGTCATCTGCAGGCCATAGGCCACGTGATAGGACAACGTCACCAGTGCCGACACGAAGCGGCCCTTCGTGTAGTGAAACGGGCGATGCGACACGAAATCGGTGTAATTCAGGACCGTGCCAAACGGCAGGAGCGACAGCCAGAATCGACGCGGCAGCACGAAGTTCAGAAACTCACCGTCACCCTCGGTGCCGAATTTCGAGTGGTGTGACATGTGATGTTCGGCGTAGTACTGCGGCTCGGCGCCGGCCAGGCGGCACATGTTGGCGCCAAACCAGTTGCAGGCGCGGCTGATGGGATGCGCGCCGGGGAAGATGATGCCGTGTGCCGCACCTTCGTGCAGCGAGAACACGCTCATCGAATACAGCAGATAGCTGTGCAGGCCGCCGCAGACCAGGCTCGCGGCGAAGACCGACCAGAACGAGTCGATGCCGCCGCCAGACAGCAGCACGCCTGGCAGGCGCAGCAGGATCAGATAGTCTCCGCCGAGCAACAGTGCGACCACTCCGATGTTGATCGCGTAGTGAATGACCTGATGCTCTCTATACCAATGGAACAGTGCGCGCCCGCGGTCCATCACAAGCTTCAACTGGTCGCGCGTCAGCGACTCGGCGCTGGCGCTCTGCGCATATTCACGGGCGAGAGCCAGTTCTTCGCGTCGCAGGATCATCGCAGGGGCGGATGGCGAAGCGAGACAGTACCGGCGGCCGGCGCGCGTGTCAAGTCGCGAGCTCGCCGCGGCGCTCGCGCGACGTCCGCGTCACCCACTCGGTCAGTGATGCGCGCGCGGCCGCATATCCGACGTCGGCGATCTCCTGGGCGACATGGAAGTCGTTGCGCTTGAAGCGCAGGACGTCCGGCGAAATGTATACGTCGGCGTGGCTCGCGGCCTTGAGACGGTAGGAGATGCCACCAAACTCGATGAGGCGCATCAGCACGAGCAGGATGCTAGGGCGATAGCTTCGCTTCGCGCGTGTCGGATTGAAGCGGTTCCAGATCGCGTGCCATCCCGAGATGTCATCTCCGTAGTCGACGACCGGCTTGATCTCGTGTGGAGGAGAGACATCCACTCCGACGACGATCCCCTGGTTGGAGAATGTCTTCATGACGTCCACCGGGACGTTGTTGATCAGACCTCCGTCGACATGCAGCTCGCCGTCGATCACCACCGGCGGAAAGATGCCCGGCGCCCGCGTCGTCGCCAGCAGCGCCGCGGCGAGAGAGCCCGTGGTGTGGATCTTCAGATCGGCGCGATTGAGATTCGACGACGTGCAGAAATACGGCAGCCAGAGATCTTCGATGCGGGCGTCGCCGAAGAACCTCTGCACGGTCCGGCTGTACTTGCCTCCGCGCTTGAAGGCGACGAACGGAATCGTTATGTCATCGAGCGACTTGGCAAACGACGTCGAGAGCTCGCGGACGATGCGGTCGCCATCCCACCCCAGCAGATGCTGGGCGCCGACCATCGCCCCCATGCTCGACCCACCGATCGCGTCGATGGGGATGCCCAGCTCACGAAACGCTTTCAGTACGCCGACATGCGCAAGGCCTCGCGCGAAGCCGCCGCCGAGAACGAGGCCGACCGCACGTCCAGTCAGCAGACGCGCGACCCTATCGAAGTCGCCGCGATCGTCGACACGCACGTGCAGGTGACGGACGATGGCCGGTCGCGGCGACAGCCACCGCGCCGTGTTCGACGGCACCGCACCGTCGCGATAGACCAGCGCCAGCGTCCGTGGCACGAGATGTCCCGATTGCTGATCGAGCCAGTCGGTCTCGATCTCACCCGGACGCGGATCCGCGCCGGCATCGGCCACGACGACCACGTGATCGGCCTGTCGAATCGTCCGCTCGGTCCAGGGCGTCAATCGCGGATCCGACTGATAGACGACGAACCGGTGCTCGAGCTCCTGTTCGGCAAGCCACTCGAGCAGGCGGCCGCCCTGACCGTGGCGATCGAAGGCCTGCGCCGCGCCCTCGCGTCCCAGCTGACGATCGACGAGCGCGCTCGACACGCGCAGCGTCGTCCCGAGCCGCGACAAGCTGTCACAGAGGCGCTCGCCAAACGCCTCGAGTGGCGCATCCGGTCCGGCCGGAACGATCGCGATCGTCGCCACGGGCGCGAGATGCGCGGCGCCGCTCGACATTCGCCGCACCCGCGATACCGGTCCGCGCGCCAGCAGCAGCAGGGTGGCCATCGGGTGACGAACGAGCAGCCGCTCGATCGCGGGCCGGGACAATCGTGCCAGCTGCGTGTCGCGCACCGCGCGCACATCGGCCGAACGCGGCTCGCCGGCGATCAGCGCCATCTCGCCGACGGTTTCCCCTGCGCCGAGTTCGGCCAGCACGGTCTCTTCGCCGCTCGATGATCGTCGAAAGACCTGCAGCCGTCCGCTGAGGACGATGTAGATGCTGTCGCCTGGCTCGCCCTCGCGCAGAATCCACTCGCCGCCGTACAGCGACACCGGCTCGAGCTCGGTTTCGAGATCGGTCAGCAGTTGAGAGTCGAGATCGCGAAACGTCGGCGTCCGATGGAGCGCAAACCGGAGCGCGTGCCGATGCAGCCGCGTTCGCAGCGCGGCGACGAGATCGATCGCACCGATCGGAGATCGCGCGGCGAAGCGATCGAACCCGGCGCGCGACAGCTGCGCGAGGTGTACTTCTCCTCGCGCACACACCGTGGCGAGCGCGGGTGCGTCCGACAGTACGCTGACCTCACCGACGATGCCTCCCGGAAGAACATCGGGGAGCAGCCGTTCAGTGCCGGCCTCATCGATCCACGTGACGCCGAGCACACCGGAACTCACGACGCATAGCGTCGCGCCCCTGTCGTTCTGGCGAATCAGCGTGTCGTGGTCGTGGAGCACCAGCATCGACATCTCGACGGCCAGATCGGAGAGCGTCTCGTGCTGGAGCGTCGAGAACTCGGGGACCGCGCGGAGGGTTTCCCAGGCGGGCGTGCCAGACTCGGATGCGGTCGCCATGCGGCAGTCAGAGTACATCGGGCGCTTGTGCCTCTGAAATCGTCTGGCTAAGATGCGCACACACTCAGGCGGCGACCGTGATCACACACTGGACGCCCCCGCCAGATGACGGGCCCCCTTCGCACCTGCGTCGTCCTCTTCGTCGACATCAGCGCCAGCTCGCGCCTTTACCAGGAGCTGGGAGATGCCGCCGCACACCAGCGCGTACGAGACTGCCTCGGCGTCCTCCGAGACGTCGTCGAGATCCAGGGCGGGCGCGTGATCAAGAACATCGGCGACGGTCTCCTCTGCGAATTCGCCGACGTCGATCCCGCGTTGCTCGCGGCGGAGGCGATGCAGCTCGCAATCGAACACGAGGGCACTGGACGCGAGCGCAAATTGGGCATTCACGTCGGGTGTCACTTCGGGCCGGTCATCGACACCGCCGGCGACCTATTCGGCGACACCGTCAACATCGCCGCCCGCGTCATGGATCTCGCGGGCGAAGGGCAGATCGTCATCACGCAGGCGACCGCCGAGCGACTGAGCGAGCCCTTGCAGCGAAACGTCCGCTTGCTCCGCGGCGTGACCGTGAAGGGCCGTCGAGATGCGCTCACCGCCCTGGACTACGTGTGGCGGAAGCACGGCGACTTCACCGTCGAAGCGCCCGCGGCAGCTGCCGCGAGCGCGCGACTCAAGCTGTGGTCTGATGGCCGCGAGCTCTACATCGACCGGAGTGGACTCACGACGATCAACCTCGGCCGCGGAGTCGACTGTCACATCATCGTGGTCGATCCGGAGGCCTCTCGACTGCACGCCACGATCGAAGTGCGTGGGGACAAGTTCGTCCTCGTCGACCACAGTTCCAACGGCACGTATGTCAGGTGGGACGGCGCGGCGGAAACGTGCTTGAAACGAGAAGAGATGATTCTGCCCGGGCGGGGCCGAATCGCGCTCGGCGTGTCGACGAGCGCCGCGCACGCGACGCTCGTCGAGTTCTTGCGCGAGCCGTGACGTGCGTCACTTGGACGGCGCGGCGGCTGGCGTCCGTTGTGATCGAGTGCCGGGCCCCGGCGTGACACGCGAGTGCGATTGCTGCTCGGTGTCGGAGCGCGCTGGCGCTCGTCCGGCTCGATGCAGTGTCTGCCAGAACGCCCCCGTGCCCTCGAGCGGTTCGAAGCGAACCTCTATCGTGTTGGCATCGCCATCGAACGTCGCGATCTCGACCTTCAGGCCGGCGAGATCCCACTTGTAGGTCGGGTCGTCGGGATAGGTCCGGACCGCACTGACCACGGTGACATCGTGCTCGACGCGCGTCGACGCCGCCGGGCGCGAGTGGCCCACCGTCAGCTGAGCCTGCTCGACCGATGTCGACGCCTTGATGGTGCGGCCGCGTGCATCGACGACTTTCTTGGTGACCGAGAGCGTTCCATGGCCGGTCGGGTCGATCTGGAGGTCGACGGTGCGGACCGACTTGGCGTGTGCGCCCCACACCGACTCGTCGAACGCGCTCGACAGTGGCATTTCATCGGGCGGCGACTTCCATGTGCCGATCAAAGCGCGGGAAAAGGGCTCGGGAGTTTCAGAGGCGCGCTGGGCGTAGGCCGTGCCGTTCAGAATGAAGGCGAGCACGGCGAACGCACAGGCTGACCACGCTCGCTTCAGCATGCTCGTTCTCCTTGTTCGCGGCGGCCGCGATCGTCACCGGGCCGCCTTCGCATATTTGTATACGGCGCGACCTGACTCAATCTTTCAGGGCGACGGCGGCGCAGGGCTCGGCGCCGCCTTTGGCACTCACGCGCGCCACTTAGAAGAAGAGCGAGAGTCCGACCGACACTCCGAACATGTCCGTATGCGTGGTGGTGTCGAACAATGGGTTCCTGGTTGTAAACCGGGTCCAGAACGGCTGCACTGTGATCGCCCCACTCGGACCAACGAACCCCTTGATGCCACCAAAGAATCCGAAGTTCCACGGGTTGTCGGCGATCGCACTACTTTGGCCGAAGCCGCGCCCGACCTGCACGCCGACATACGGAACGACCGGCGAGTCGGGCGCGAAATGAACCGCCGCGAAGCCATTGATCGTCCCTGTTGCGTCAGTGCCCTCGGCCTTCACGATCGACAGCTGCGGGCCAAGCTCGAACGCATCGCTGATGAATCTGCCGTACGCGCCGTTGAACGTGGCGACGGTGAACGTAGCGGAGCCTTCAGCCTTCGTTCCTTGTACTGTGGCCGAACCATTGATCTCGTTGAGCCCTGCTTTGACTTGCGCGGAGGCATCGGCCCCGGCCATGAAGGCCAGGCCGACCACCAGAATGGGGATCTGTCTGAACATCACACTGCTCCTCGACATACGTGAATTTCCTGGGGAGCAGGGGAAGCCGGTACGGTATCACGACCGGACTAGCCGGCCGTCGTTTGGACCAGGCTGCTCAGCGCGCGCAGCCGCTTGCGCAGCAGACGCTGCACCAACGGGCGCGTCGCGACGGCGAGGACCCGCAGTGGGTATCGCTTCCACCCGGTCGGTGCGACCGGCGCGAAACGGAGGGACAGGCTCGTTGCCGCAGGCACTTCGGTCAACACGTAATCGATCCGTCCCGTCCACATCGGGGTCGTCATGTCATACGAGAGCGCACGGTCCGGATCGAATCTGCGGACCACGAGCTCTACGGGAAACCTGCGCCCGAACTCCTCGGCGATGCCGTGAGCGACGGCGCCCACTCGCAGTCCTCCCTCGGGCGGGCGCGCGTCGACGACCTCGGGCTGCCACCGCTTGAGCAGCGCCGGATCGGTCAGTACGTGGAACACGCGCGCGGGTGTGGCCGGAATCTCGATGTGAGCAGAATACATGGCGGCACTCCTCGGTTTTGATATTACATACATATACGTATAAAATACAAGTACGTTCAAAATGACAATAACGCGTAGAAAGACGGCGTCTCGAGCCGGACGGCCCAAAGGCGATAAACGCGAGCGCACGCGAGCCGCGCTTGTGAAAGCGGCGGCCGAGATCATCGGCGAGAAAGGCTGGGACCGCACGTCGCTCGAGGAAGTGGCGGCGCGCGCGGGGATGACCCGCGGGGCGATCTACGGCAACTTCAAGCATCGCGAGGATCTGTTCCTCGCCGTCGTGCGTTCGAGATGGAAGCCGGTCATCCCGCCACTGATGCCAGGCACGACGTTCAAGGACTACATGCACGCGCTGGGGCGTGCCGTCGCCGCGGCCGCGCCTGAACGTCGCGCCCAAGCGGTGGGTGCGCTGTCGTTCATGCTCTACGCATTCACTCACGAGGAGATGCGCGGGCGCGTTCGACACTTCAATGGCGAGTTGTATGCGGCCGGGGCCGAACGCATGCGTCAGTCGTTCCAGGCGCGCGAGCTGCCGATGCCACCCGAGCGCCTGGTTCGCGTGCTCCACGCCTTGACCGACGGCCTGACCTATCTGCGGTTCCTCACGCCGGAGCTCATCACCGACGACGTGGTGATCGCGGCGTTCGACGCGCTCGCAGGTGATGGGCCTCGTACGTAGGGGCCGCCTGAAGGCGGCCCCTACATGGTCCGGCTGAAGCCAGACTCTATGTACTTATCGCTTCATGTCGTCTTCGATGCGCTTGCGAATGGCGTCGGCCGACGCGTTGCGGGGCGTGGCCGGCGCGCTGATGTCGCCACCCAGGCGCTCGGACAGCATGAGCGTGAGCAGCGCCTCCATCACGTTGCCGCTCATCGGCGCGCCGCCGTCCTTGCCATTGCCTCCGGCAATCAGGATCTTCGGGACGACATCCACCTGCGACGACTGAATCGCCTCGGCGAAGCGATTGAGCACCTGCTGCGTCAACTGCAAGCGCGGCCCGCCATACGCACGCACCTGTTCTTCGATCGCCATCGCCTGCGCAATGCCGACGCGCGCGGTCTTCTCTGCATCGGCAGCGGCGATCGCCTGAATGCGCTTGGCTTCGCCTTCGCCGAGGATGCGGATCTTCTCGGACTCGGCGGTGGCGAGCGTCTGAATACGCGCGGCCTCCTGACGCGAACGCTCGTACTCGGCCTTACCCTGGTTGCTCTGGATGTTGATCGAGAGCTCGGACTCGGTGATGAACGTCTGCTGCTTGGCGCGCGACTCGGCCTCGCGCAGCTCCTTCTCCTTCATCGCCGCCTTTTCCTGACGCGTATACGTCTCCACCTGCTCTTCCGCGATCTGGCGCGAGCGAAGCTGCGTCAGGATCGTCTCGATCTGACTGCCAGGCACGCCCGCCGTCGGGGTGCCGATCAGCACCTCCTGCAGCTCGAGGTTGTATTCCGAGAACTTCTCCTTCATCTGTTCACCAGACTGCTGCTGAATCGCGCTGCGATCCTGAATCAGCTGGATCAACGTGCGCGTCTGGCCGATGTTCTTGAAGTAGGCCGACACCATCGGATCGAGCGTCTGCTCGACTAGGCGCTTGATGTCGCCGAAGCGCTGAATCACCAGCGGCGCCTTGCGGTAGTCGATGTGCACAACCACCGACAGCGGCAGCGACGGCTCGAACGCGTCCTTGGTGATCAGCTGCACCTCAGACAGGTTTTCGTCGTAGCGATGCGAGCCGGTCTCCGACTTGTTCCACTTCAGGATGAAGTTGGTGGTCGGCACCGCCAGCACCTTGCCGGCGTAGGTATTGAACGCGTATTTGCCGGGGAGCAGCGGTTCGTTCCACACGCCGCGCGTGTGCTTCTTCACCAGCTCGCCGTGTTTGTACTGGTCGCCGGTCAGGTCGACGCCAATCTCACCCGTGTAGGACACGACGACGCCGACGTTGCCGACCTCGATCACCGTCTTCGGGATCATCTCGATGGTCGCGAACAGCCGGTTGATGTAGTAGGTGCCCTCGACCAGCGTCTGCAGCTGACGGCCGCGCTGGCCGCCGGCCTGCAGGAACTTCTCCGGGTCCTGGAAGTTGTTGTGATAGATCGCCGGCGCCTTCGCATCGTCGCCCACGGTCGGCGCGATGATTTGGCCGTCGGGCAGAGACGCGCCGTCGTGCACCGTGACGATGCCGATGGAGTCCTCGGCGTCCTTGATCACCACCGGCTCGAAGCCGCGCCGCTCGGCGATCATCGCGGCCATACGCTTGAACGTGTCGCCATCACCGGCATCGAGGCCGAGAAAGTACACGCGCTCGTTGGTAATCACCACGAACTGCGCGGTGTTGATCGCATAGGTGCCCTCACGGAGGATCTTCCGCTGCGGTCCTCGCTGACCACCCGAGCGCATGAAGGCGGCGACGTCCTGAAAGTCGTTGGCGGTGACGTTGCTTGCCAGCGTCTGCGTCGGCGGCAGCGGCTGACCATCGCGCGCGAACACGTAGCCGATCTTGCCGTTCGGAATCGTGACCAGCGGCATCTGATGCAGCCGGTACTGGAACGGCATCATGACGTGCCAGCCGCCGCGCAGGAGCTCGGGCTGGAAGCCGGCCTCATGGTTCAGCGCAATGATGCCGTGCTTTACAGAGCCGCTTGGGCTCCACAGCTTCTCGACGATGCCGACGCGATCGTTGGGAATGTAACGGAACGTCAGCAACAGGACCGTGAACGCAAACAGCCCGATCACAATCCAGAGTACGAGCGACAGCGATACACCGAGAGCCATGACTCACAGTCCTTTCCACATCATTGGCCCATCACGAGATGGGCATGTCGTCTGGAATGCAGGCCGAAGTTTATTCGGTCTTGCGGGCGGGCGGCGGGGGAATGTGACCGCTGGTGTACAAGCAGAACACGTGGGTGATGATGGTCACATTGGATTAGACGGATTCGAGCCGCCGGGGTTCAGCGGCACGGTTCTGCACTGTTACGAAAATAACAGGTTCAGGCGGGTCTCAAGACCCGCCTCTACGTGAGCGCGGTGCAGACGGTCATCGCGCCGCGGCGCTGACCCACGCCGCCGGCTCGGGTTCGCGCGCGCCATTCACTTTTACGCCAAGACTGCGCGCCCAGCGATACGCCCACATCGGGCCTGCCTTCGTCGTCCACGTGTCGGCGGTCTTGTAGGCCGCATCCGCCTGCGCCTCGCGCAGCGTGACGAATCGAAACTGCCGGTGCTCGAACAGCTCGAGCACCGCGTCGAGCACGTCGGCGTTCAGGCGATTCACGTGCAGCAGCATCACGTGTGGTGTCTCGCGGCCGAAGATCTGCCGGTGCAGGTCGACGTAGTAGTCGATGATCTTCGCGGTGTGAGAAAGATACTCGGTACGCAGGATCGCCGTGCCCGATCCACCCGCCGCTCGCGCCTTCTGGTAAGCATTCGCAAAGACGTAGTCCGCGTTCTCGATCGTGCAGACCGCGACCTCGTATCCGCGATCGGCAAGGAGCGACGAGACAGCCGCGTGCTTGTCCGCGGTATCACCGGTGTGGTTGAACGGGAATCGCAGGAAGAGAGGCAGCGTGCGCGGCGTGGGAAGGAGCCCGCGAAACACGCCCTCGGCGCGTGCGACCTCGTCGCCAAACTCCGCGACACTCAGATCGTTCAGGTCGCGATGGGTAAATGTGTGGTTGCCGAGATCGTGGCCGTGCTCGATCCAGCTTTTCAGCAGGTCGCGGCCATTCGACAGCGCCGCAACCCGCTCACCGATCACGAATCCCGTTGCCGGTGCGTGATGGCGATCGAGTGCCTGCAGGATGGCGATATTGGTCGACGCGAGCTCGACGGCGTCGAGCGCTTCTCGCCTCGGGCTGTCAGCACCCGGAAGATCGTCGAACGTGAGAGCGACCGTACGTGACTCTGTCCCGGGCGCCGCGGTGAGAACCACCGCGACCAGCAGGCTCACTGCCACGGCCGTTTTCATACCTCCTTCGACCATGATCCATTCTGGTCCGTTTGGATTAGAGTTGCACGGCACAGGCTCGAACAGATGATCTGGGGGAGGACTACGACATGGAAAACGATGAACTCACGCGACGCGATTTCGTCGCACTCACGGTGGCCGGTCTCGCCGCTGCGGCGGGCGCCGACCTCAACGCGCAGCAGGTGACCGAGAAGAACGTCGAGATCAAAACGCCCGATGGCTCCTGCGATGCCGCATTCATTACTCCCGCGAGCGGCGCTCATCCGGGTGTGATCATCTGGCCGGATGCGTTTGGTCTGCGCCCATCGATGCGCAACATGGCCAAGCGACTCGCCATGGCCGGCTACTCAGTGTTGGTGCCCAATCCGTTCTATCGCGTCGCGAAGTCGCCGGTGTATGAGGACGCGTCGAAGGTCGACTTTGCGAAAGAGGGCGGCAAGATCCGTCCGCTGATGGGGTCAATCGGCGCTGACGGCGCGGTCGAGAAGGACGCACCGGCGTTCGTCGCGTGGCTCGACATGCAGAAAGAGATCGACAAGAACAAGAAGATCGGCACGCAGGGCTACTGCATGGGAGGCGCGCTGGTGGTCCGCACCGCAGCGGCGGTCCCGAACCGCATCGGCGCCGGCGCATCGTTCCACGGCGGCGGGCTGGTCACGGCGAACCCGAACAGCCCGCATCTGCTGGCGCCGAAGATCAAAGCGCACATGTACTTCGGCATCGCGACCAACGACGACATGCAGCAGCCGGACGCGAAGACCAAGTTGAAGGAAGCGTTCGAGGCGGCGAAGAATCCCGCTGAAGTCGAGGTCTACTCGATGGCACAGCATGGATGGTGCGTGCCGGACATGCCGGCCGGCGCGAACGGGCCGATCTACAAGATGGACGACGCCGAGAAGGCGTGGGCCAAGCTCACGGCCCTTTACAAATCGTCCTTGACGTAAGGTACGTGGGGGCCACCTGAAGGTGGCCCCTACGAGTAACCCTCCGTTGCCGGGTGCGGCTGATACAACTCCTCGAGCCGCGCGATCTCTTCCTCGGACAGCTTGATCGACGACGCCGCGATCGCATCCTCGAGATGCTGCGGCTTGGTGGCGCCGACGATCGGCGACGCAACCGCTGATTTGCTCAGGAGCCAGGCCATCGCGATCTGCGCCGGCGGTACGCCGCGCTCGCGCGCGATCTCGTTGGTGCGATCGACGATCGGCTTGTCGATGTCGACCGTCTTCACGAACAGCGTCTTGCCGAAGGCATCCGTTTTCGCGCGCTCGGTGGTCGGTTCATCCGACCACGGACGCGCCAGCTTGCCGCGAGCCAACGGCGACCACGGCGTCACGCCCACGCCCTCCGACGCACACAGGCTCAGCATCTCGCGCTCGTCTTCGCGATAGAGCAGGTTGTAGTAGTTCTGCATCGAGATGAACGACGCCCAGCCGTTGGCGCGCTGGATGCCGATTGCCTTCATGAACTGCCACGCGTGCATCGACGAGGCGCCGAGATAGCGGACCTTCCCCGCGCGAACGACCTCGTCAAGCGTCGCCAGCGTCTCTTCCAGCGGCGTTTCGTAATCGAAGCGGTGAATGATGTAGAGGTCGATGTAGTCGGTGCCGAGCCGCCGAAGACTCTTGTCCACTTCGGAGAGAATCGCTTTGCGCGAGAGCCCGCGGCCGTTGGGGCCCTGTCGAACCGGGCCCCACACTTTGGTGGCGAGGACGACTTCGTCGCGCGTCGTGAGATCGCGAATCGCACGGCCCAACACTTCTTCGCTTTCGCCGTTCGAGTAGACGTTGGCGGTGTCGAAGAAGTTGATGCCGGCTTCGAGCGCCCGTTTGATGTGCGGCCGGCTCGCCTCTTCACTGAGCGTCCACTGCCACTGGAGCACTCCGGGCGTCTTGGCCTGGCCGTAGCTCATACAGCCAAGGCAGATGCGCGAGACCTGCAGTCCTGTGCGACCGAGTTTGATGTAGTCCATACAAGTTCGGGTCCGGCTGAAGCCGGACACTACGGCACGTAGGGGCCGCCTTCAGGCGGCCCATTTCATTTGGCGGCGGAGCCGGGATTCTGCTTCTGCCGCTCCCACTCTTTTCGAAACGCACTCTCGCGCTCGTTGACGTAGGCGGCATAGCCGGCCGGATCGATGAACGGATTCGCGGCGCCCGCCTTCATCTTTTCGTACTTGGCCTTCATGCCGAAATAGGCGCCGTGCGCGCCGAGGAAGAGATCGACTGGCAGGCTCTTGAGCACCTTGAACGTCTTCTCGTAGTCGGCCGCGATCGTTGGATATGTCTTGTTGCCGACCAGGACGTATCCTGCATTGACGTTCGGGCTGCCGATGATCACGGCATTCAGTTTCTTCCCGCCATCCTCGACCTGCATCGTCCACGTGGTGCAGCCTTTGGTGTGGCCCGGCGTGAGGTGCGCAACCAGCGTCGATCCGCCGAGCTCCACCTTGTCGCCGTCGTGCAGCGTGCGGTCGACGTGCGCGCCGGGACGCCCTTTGGCGGTGCTCTGAACGTCGGGCACGTCGGCATCCATGATCATCACCTTCGCGCCGGTGTCCTTCTGCATCGGTCCGATGCCTTCGTCGTGGTCGCCGTGCGCGTGGCTGATCAGCAGGATCTTGGTGTCGCTGTACTTGAACCCGAGTTGCTCGATGCTCTTGCGCACAGTGGGCACGTCCTCGGCGAAATCGCCGTTGATCAGGATGTTTCCCTGCGGCGTGCGTATCAGGTACACCGCCAGATCGGCGGTGCCTACGTAATACAGATTCCCGGCAATCTTGAACGGCGGGAATGCCGCGTGCCAGTCGGGATTCCCCTGGGCGTTCGCGTAGGTCGCCGCGACCAGGACCAACAGCGCGCTTCGAAGCATCGTCTTCATCGGAGTTCTCCTCACTGTTGTCGCCGTCCCTTGACCACAAACGAGCGCTTGTCGGACACGATGCGCCCGCCTTTGATCGTCACCACCGTGTTCAACAGATCGTGGATGTTGGTGAGTGGATTGCCCGCCACGAGCACCAAGTCGGCCGCCTTGCCCGGCTCGAGGGTGCCGAATTGATCCTGTCGGAGTGCCGATCGCGCGGCGCCCTGTCCGAGAATCTTGCTGATGTCGCGCGGCGAGAATACCAGACTGAGCGCGCGCAGTTCGTCGGCAAGCGACACCTTGGGCGACCAGCTGGTGTCGGTGCCGTAGCCGTACGAGATGCCGGCCTCCCAGAGCAGACGCGCGTTCACGGGCCCCTGTCCGGCACTCGAGATCGTCTCCCACGGAAACGGCATCGCGTCGCGAAAGAGCGGCGTGTTGTCATCGCCGAAATGCGGGACGAACACCGCCAGCGTCGACGTCATCGGGATGCCGGCGCTCGCGATCTTCTTCACTGCGTTCGCGTCCTCTTCGAGACGGCCGATGTGCGGCGTGTGCACGAGCACGTCCGGATGGGCGTCGACGGCGGCCAGCGTGTCGATCACCGATACCGCGTGCGTGATGGTCGGCAGCTTGCGCTTCTTGCCTTCGGTCACGATCAACTTCAAGGTCTCGGTCTCGGGTCCGCCTGGAGTCGTCGTGATGACGGTCTTGATGTAGTCGTACTTCTTGCTCGCGATCGCGTCGACCGCCTTGATCGTCTCCGCCGCAGGAATGGCCGCGGCCGGCTCGGTCGGACGACGCGGTGGGCGCGAATTGTCGAACCGGGCGGGATCGCCGCCGCGACCGCCTGGACCTCCGGCACGAGCGAGCGGAATGATGCTCGCAAGCAGCAGCCGCGGTCCTTTCACCGTGCCCGATTCGATGCGCTGTCGCAGCTCGAGCGCCTGATCGGGACAGATCGCGCACAGCACGGTGGTGAAGCCAGCGTCGAGAAACTCCTGCATCTGCGCGATCGCACGCGTCGCCAGCCACTCCGCGGGATCGCCTTGCGCGATATGCCGATGCGCGTCGATGAAGCCAGGCAGCAGCGTGCGCTCCGCGCCCTCGATCGTCTGCAGACCCGCGGTGGTCGGGGGAGGGCCGGCCGAAACCGAAACGATTCTGCCGTCGCGCACGACGACCGAGCCGCGCTCGATCACCCCGCCCTTGCCGTCGAGGATGCGAGCATTGACGATCGCAAGGTTCTGCGCCGCCACATATCCCGGCGTCGCCATGACCGCGATGAGCACGGCGCCAACGACCAGTCGCTTCATGACACTCCTCCGACGCACGAATCTTATGCCGGCCGCACCGGGATTGCAGCGCAAGACGCCGCCGATGCAGCCTGAGTACAATGCGCGCCAATGACTAGGCGCATCTTGCGAGTACTGCTGGTCGTGGCGCTCGCGGCCGTGCTTTTCAGCACCGGCTGGCTGTCGGGCAGGCTCGGCATCGGCTCGGTCGTCGAGCCATCCTCGATGAGCGCTGCCGAGCGAGAGTTCGCCGAGCGCATGCGCAATGTGTCGTTGGTCGGCTCGTTCACCGTCGCCGGCCGCGAGAACCGCACTCCGCGATCCGAGCGGTACGACATCACCAGCGTCGAGAAAGTGGGCAATGACCTCTGGCGGTTCAACGCCGGCATGTCGTGCTGCGGCGTGAGCGGTTCGATACCGGTCGTCGTGCCGATGCGTTGGGTTGGCGATACGCCGGTGATCATGATGACCGATACCAGCCTGCCGGGACTCGGCACGTTCACTGTGCGGCTGTTCTTCTACCGCGATCGATACTCCGGCACCTGGCAGCACGGCAATGTGGGTGGCAACATGTCCGGACGGATCGAGAGGCAGGGCGCCGCGAGCGGCGCATCGAGCGAACCGCCGAAGGAAGAGAAACCCGAATCGCCTCAGGACGCGAAATAGACGCGTCTCGTCCACTGCAAGGAGTTGCCCGATGCCGCGAATGATTGTCATCGTCGTGTTGTTGCTCGGTCTCGCCGCGATGACCGGCGAGGCACAGCGGGGACGCGGACGCGGCCCGCAGCCACCGCCGACGATCGACGGCACGTGGACCGGAACGTGGAGTGCCTTCAACCCGGCGCGGGCGACGACGCCGCCGCGCGAGCTGTGCGCGAAGTTGACGGCGACGATCGCGAAGAAAGGCGACGTGTGGGAGGCCGTGTTCGAGGGCGACTGCGGCCGGACGTACAAGTACTCCATCTCGATGGAGGGCAGACTGGCCGGTAGCGCAGTGATGTTCAAGGGCACCGCCGACCTGGGCGCGCAGGACGGCGGTGTCTACGACTGGATCGGCCGCGCCGACAACAACGAGTTCGTCGGCTTCTTTACGAGCGCGGCCTACACGGGCGTCTTCAGCATGATGCGCGCGACGACGCCGTCGAAGTGATTCGGCTATCGCCAGAGCTGCTTCCACCACGCGGCGTCACTGGCCTCGGGCAAGAGCGCGCCGTCTTTCTCCATCCGCCGCTTGATGTCGTCGATGGACCAGCCGGTCAACGACGCCAGCGTCTGCGCCTCGCGCTCGTGGCGTTCGCGCACCTGTTTCTCGTAGGCGACCGCCGCCTCGCATCGCGACGGTCCGGTCCAGCGCTGGCGCAAGATGTAGCGGCCCTGAAAGTTCGTCCGGTCGCCGGTGTCCTGGAAGACGAGGTCTTCGGGAAAGTGGGCCTGGTCGTAACGCACGTGCAGCCGCGTGACGAACACATCCTGCGACCCGGGCATTCTCGGACCGCCCGCGGCCGACCGCGGCACCCACCACACGCCGAGCTGACGGAGCTCGTTGGCTGAGAGTGGATCGGCCGCGCACGGATCGCACCAGCCCATATCCCATGCGTATTCCTGGAACACGACGCTCATGTTCTCGCGCTTGACCTGCTGGTCGAACAGGGCGCGATACATGCTGGCGAACACCTTGGGATCCTTGACGTAGGTGGGAATCTCCGCATCGGTGCGCAGCTTGATGGTGCGGTAGTTGGTCGACTCGACGCGCCCTTTGCGGCTGAGCGTGTAGACGAAGAGCTCCTGCGGTCCGTCGGCGTTCACCATGCCGAGGCGGATTGGCAGCATGAACTTCGGCGACTCGTACGCAATCTGGATCGGTCGCAACGTGGCGAAGCCCAGTTTCGCCTGTTCGGTGAGATTGACCTTGGCGACGAAGAACCGCATGTTCTGCTTGATGTAGGTGGCCAGCACGCTCGACGCGCCTGCCGGAATCTTGTATCCGTTCGTCGTCAGCCACGTCTCGAGTCCAGTGCTCTGCGTCGCGGACAGAATGAGGATGTCGTACTCACCCACCGTGTAGCTCGCCTCGATCGTCACGCCAAGGCTCTTGGCTCCAATCTGGTCCCGTGTCGGCGCCGCCGACGCCGCCATTGGCAATGCCCGCTCGAACAGCCTGCGGTCTGCTTCGACACGACAGGGATCGGGATCGTAGTACTCGACGAGCCGCGGCGCGGTGAAGGCATCGAGATGATCGAGCACGGTTCGATCGCCGACGTTGATCTGCTCGCGCTGGATGGCCGTCGGCACCGGCACCACCATCGCGAACTCTTTCGGGTCGCCGCGAAAATCGTTCGACATGGTGATGACCGTGCGATCGCCGTCGCGCACCAGCACGACGTGCGACGCTTTGTTGAACAACTTGCCGTCGGCCTTCGCCACATAGAAGCCGCAGAAGGCTTCGGCGGACGCGGCGCCGGCGGTGAGCGACAACAGCGTCGCCAGTGTGAACGCAGTGAATCGCATGATTGGTTTCCTCCAGAGAAGGCTCAGGTGAGACGAAGCGTGGCGCGGCCACGCATACGTGGTCGCGGGAAGCACGCGGTCGATCAGTGGGACGAGCGGGGATGCGGCCGCGAGCGACCACAGCAGTCCGTTGGTTCGAAACAGGCGCAACTGGATGTACGCGGCGCCACAGGCGACGAGCGCTGCGAACAGCACCCGCCCGGCGCGTGAGTCGGGCGTCGTCTTCGGGTCGGAGATCATGAAGAAGCTGAAGAGGAGGAACGCACCGCTCTCGAGGCGGTGCAGCGGAATAGTCAGCGGTTCACCGAGCCACAGCGATCGGCCGGTCATCAACGCCGCGTAGCTCGCCATGAACGCCAGCGTCACGTCGCTGCGCGACGCGCGGTTCACCACCAGGAGACCGGCGCAGGCAAACAGGAATGCGAGCATCGCCTGAGCGCCCCACTGTCCCGACGACACCCATACGCGATCGGTGGTAAGCAGCAAGACAACGATGGCGATGTTCGTCGGATTGAAGACGTGCTTGCCGCGGACGCGAACGAGAAACTTCGAGCCTACCGCCAACGCGGCGGCGATCGCCGCCATCACGAGCGCATCGGTGCGGAGCAGCAGGCAAAGGGACAGCGACGAGATGAGCGCGCTCTTCGCCCCCGACACGCGATCGCGCGACGTCCACCAGTCTGCGATCGCCTGCGTGGTCAGCGCCGCGACGACCGTGATGACGACTTGCGCGATGGTGATGTCGAAGTCGAGAACCGTCAGGCCGTAGACGAGCAGTGCGGCAAGCGTGGCGATCTGACCGTGGCGAGCATCCGACATATCCGTTCTCCTTGCCTGAGAACGGAGCCGCGTTGGTTCCTTGCAGCCACCGGGCGAGCCGAGACGAGGCGCAATTAGTTCTGGTATTGAACTTTATTGATACGCATCTCGCAAGAATGATGAATTGCTCGCAAAACTTGACACGGCTTTGTGTGACACATATAGTTCGCGCCTCAAACAAATACGCCGACATGCGGAAAATCGATCTGACGAACTTTCAGCTGGCCACGAGCGAGACCGCTCGTCAGATCAACCGCCGCATCGCACTCAACTTCATCCGCCGGCATCAGCCGATGTCGCGCGCCGATCTGGCGCGTCACTCCGGACTGCAGCGGAGCACGGTGTCCGCGATCATCGAACAGCTGATCGGCGAAGGATGGGTCACCGAAGGCGCCACCGGCCAGGCCGCCCGCGGGCGACGGCCGCGCTTTCTGCATCTCAACGTCGAGCGCGCCGGCATTCTCGCTGTCGATCTGCGACCCGAAACGACGACGATCGGCCTCTCGGGCGTCGACGCGCGTTTCGTACGGCAAACCTCGTGGCCAACGCCAAAAGATCCGGCCGCCTTCGTCGCTGACGTCGCTCGAACGGTCCACTCGTTCAAGGCCGCGCACCCGCAGATCGTGTGTGAAGGCATGGGGGTCAGCCTGCCCGGTCGCGTCGACGGCACTGGCCGACTCGTGTTCGCGCCCAATCTGGGCTGGCCTCCCGTCAACGTAAAAGAGCTGCTCGAGCACGCCGTGAAGCTCCCGGTCGCGGTCGAGAACGCGGCCAACGCCTGTGCGCTCGCGGAGCTGTGGTTCGGACAGCACCCCGAACACGTGCGTCATCTGATCGCGGTGACGGTGTCCGAGGGCATCGGCGTCGGACTGCTGCTCAACGGACAACTCGTACACGGCACCCATTCGATGGCCGGCGAATTCGGACACGTGACGATCGAGGAGGATGGCCCGCCCTGCCCGTGCGGCAAGAGCGGATGCTGGGAACGCTACGCGTCGAATGCCGCGGCCGTGCGCTTCTACGCCGGCGAACACGGCAACGCGTCTGCATCCGGCGAGCCAGCGGTTTCGCGATTCGACGATCTGATTCGACGCGCCGACGGCGGCGACAGCCGCGCCGGCGACGCGCTCGATCGTCTGGCTCGGTATCTCGGCCAGGGCCTGGCCGCTCTGGTCACCGGCCTCGCGCCGCAGTTGGTTGTCGTGATCGGCGAAGTGACGAGCGCGTGGATGCGCGTCGGGCCGATCGTCGAGGACATCGTCAGGAAACGGACATTGACCCAGTCGATCGCGCGGATCGTGCCCACCGATCCGGCCATGCAACCGCGCCTTCGTGGCGCGGTCACGCTCGTCGTGCAGCAGCACTTCGGCGCGCCGCACGTGGCGTAGGCGATCGACGTCGGGTCGGGGGGACCCTCGGAGACAGAACGCAGCTATCACGTGTCCAACGTGTCGCGCGATTGCGCGGTGAGGAGGAGGCAGCGCCATGTTGATTGCACCGGCCCCACGTCGTCGCCACCCGGGAGTCGAACGAACGCGCGTCATCGGCGCAACCATCCACGCCATCAGTGTCGTACTGCTTCTGCTCGTACCCGCCACCACGAGCTCCTCGCAGGTGCTGTATGGATCGCTGACCGGCACTGTCACCGATCCACAAGATGCGGTCCTGCCCGGCGTGCAGGTGGTCGCCACCAATGTCGACACCGGCGTGTCGAAGACCACGGTCACCGATCGCACCGGCGGTTTCCTTTTCAGCGATCTCGTGCCGGGCGTCTACGACGTGACGTTCGACATCTCGGGATTCAACAAGGTGGTCCAGCGAGGCGTGCGCGTCGACTCGAATGCGGTGCGCCGGGTCGACACCCAGCTCCAGCTCTCGAACGTGCAGGAAACGATCGAAGTCGTCTCGCCAACCGTCGTGCTGCAGACCGATCGTGCCGACGTGCACTTCACACAGCCCGCGCGCGAGGTCAACGATCTTCCATTGGCAGGAAGCCTGGGCCGCAACTATCAAAGCCTGATGCAGGTGGTGCCGGGCGCGGCGATCACGAGAACGGAGAGCGGACTCGGTGAAGCGAATTCGGTGGCCGGCAGCCCGCAGCGATCGCTGTCGTTCAACGTCAACGGCGTCTCGAGCTGGCAGAATCAAACGAAGATCGATGGATCGCCGGTGCAGTACGTGTGGCTGCCGACCAACACGGCCTACGTGCCATCCGCCGAAGCCATCGAAGAGGTGAGCATCGTCACCAATTCCTACACCGCAGAAGTGGGAACCGCGGGTGGTGCCGCGGTGAATGTGGTGGTGAAATCTGGAACGAACAACTATCACGGCACCGGATGGGTGTACGACACCGACGCCTCGCTCCGAGCTCGCAACATCTTTCAGACCACGCCGACAAACCCGAAGAACATCGTCGCGCAGTACGGCGCCAACAGCGGCGGCCGAATCGTCAAGGACAAGTGGTTCTACTTCTTCAACGCCGAGAAGAGCACGCAGCGAGTCGGCGCCGCCAGCGCCTTCCGTTCGATCGCACCGGAGACCTTGCGGCCGGATGCCGCCGGCAACGTCGCGTTTCCGCTGCCTGCCGCAGGAGGCGCGATCATCTACGACCCGCTGTCGAATGCGGACCCCACGCTTCGCACGCCGTTCCCGAATAACAGCATTCCTGCGAACCGGATCGATCCGGCGGCGCTCTATCTGATCAAACGGCTGCCGGCGACGACTGGGCCCGGATATGTGAACAACGTGCTGACGACGGGCCGCACCACGTACGACCGCACCAACTACGATCTGAAGATCAACTACGCCGGGTCGAACCTCACCGCGTTCGGCCGGTACGGCAACTCGCCGCATCTCATCAACGATGCGTACGCGCTCGGCGAGGCGGGTGGCGGATCGGCGGGTGGCGGACAGGTCGGTCTCGCTCCCGGTCGCACGCAGGTGCTCGGACTCGGCACCACATATCTCTTCAACTCGACGACGATCCTCGATGCGAACTTCGGCTTCACACACCAGGTGCTGGGCGCGGAGGCACCCGACCTCGGTGTGAACGTCGGATCCGATTCCGACAAGATGAACATTCCGGGAACCAACGGATCAGACCGTTTGCAGGGAGGCCTGCCAAGCTTCCAGATCAACAACTGGAGCAACCTTGGCAACGACAACACAGGGAACCCGTTTCAATTTCGCGACAACCAGTACACGTTCTCGGCGAACCTGCAGCAGCAGCGCAACCGTCATGTGCTGCGTGGCGGCGTCGATTATCAGAATCAGCAGATCAATCACTTTCAGCCGCAGGGAGGCACGTTTCAAACCGTGCGCGGAACCTTCCGCTTCGATGGTCTCGCGACGATGCTGCAGAACGCGCCGACGCCGACAGACACCAGATTCAATTCGTGGGCAGCGTTCCTGCTCGGAGCGCCGTCTGAAGCCGGCAAGGTCGACCAGCTGGTCAACCCGATCTCGATCTACATGAACACGTACTCGGCGTACGCGCAGGACACGTGGCAAGCGGCTTCGAATCTCACGGTGTCGCTCGGTCTGCGATGGGAGCTGCAGTCGTTCCCGACCCGACCCGGTGGCAAGGGCGTCAATCGGTTCGATCCCACCGACGGATACGTCTACATCGGTGGATACGGAAGCACCCCACAGAACACCGGGGCGAAGACGCATGGTCTCTTCTTGCCGCGCGCGGGACTGACCTATCGGCTCGGTGACAAGACCGTGCTGCGGACCGGCTACTCACGATCCGGCGATCCGACGAGCTTCATCAATTTCCGAAACTCGTACCCAAGCGTCTTCGTGTGGGCGTTGCCGCAGATCAACGCCAATCCGTACATTCCGGTCACCACCCTCCGGCAAGGGATCACGCCGCCGGTGGCCCCGCCCGACTTCAGTCAAGGAAAGCTGCTGCTTCCAACCGGCACCGGCACGACGACGTATCCGAAAGACTTGGAGCGTGGAGCGATCCATAGCTGGAACGTGACGGTGCAGCGCGACATCAGGAACTGGTTGACGACGCAAGCGTCATATGTGGGCACGAGAGCCCTCGGACAGATGGCGTTCGTCAACATCAATGCCGGCGCTCCGGGCACGGGCAACGCGGGACGTCCCCTCGTTCTCAGTGGCCTGACGAATCTCAATAGCGACATCAGCTCGTATCAGCCATACGGCGACACCACCTACAACGGCCTCCAGGCCTACGCTCGCGCCCGCTCGCGCAGTGCACAGGGCGGCATCGTCTACACGTTGTCCAAGACAATGGACTACTCGGACAATGGCGGCGGCAACGCCGCGGGGGCCGGTCAGCCGCGGATCCAGTACCTTCCCGAGAAAGAGCGCAACAAAGGACTGGCTGGATACGATCGCACGCACAACTTCCAGACATTCTGGGTGTGGGATTTGCCGTTCGGCGAGGGCCGGCGCTGGGCGAGTCACGGATGGCGTAAAGCCGCGCTCGATGGCTGGCAGTTCAACGGCATCTGGACGATGATGAGCGGCACGCCGATCTACATCGTTCAGGACACACCGTTCAATCTGAACGCGGCAGGCAGTCGACAGGTGCCGGATCTGATCAAAAACACGGTGGCGACGTACTCCGACTTCAAAGTCGGCCGGCCTCCAGCCGGTAGCGATCCGAACGCGTATCAGTACTTCGATCGAAGCGCGTATCAGGCGGTGAACATTCCAGCGAACGAGCAGCAGCGGTTTGGAAACTCGCCGCGAAACACGCTGCGCGGACCAGGTTTCAGCAACGTCGATCTCGGCGTGTTCCGCACCGTCAGGTTCGCCGGTTCGTCCAATCTGCAATTCCGCGTCGAGTTGATGAACGCACTCAATCACCCGAACCTGTCGAACCCGGGTAATAACATCTCCGACGCCGGCACGTTCGGGTTCATCACCTCGACGACCGGCATCGGCGAGCGCAACATCCGATTCGGGGCGAGAGTGTCGTTCTGACGCTCGGCGCTCGAGGATTCAGGACGCGCTGCGCGACGAGAACTCGCGGAAGAGTGCCGCGATCTCGTCGCGCCCCTTCTCCGCGGCGATTCGCGCCGGCGTGAACCCGAATTCGTTCTTCGCTTCGATATGCGCCGGCGTACCCGCGCGCAGCAACACGCGCACTGTGTCGACGTCCGCACCCACCCACGCGGCGGCGTGCAGCGGCAGCGTGGCGTAGCGATTGGCACGGCCGGCATCCGCCCCCTCGCGGAGCAGCAATTCGATCGTCGCGAGTGAGCCGGGAGCAGACGATCCTCGAACCGCGTGCATCAGCGGCGTCGCTCGATCCGCACCGCTCGTGCCGTTGACATCGGCGCCGCGCGCAAGCAGGGCCGCACACAACGTCGCATGCCCGCCCTTGGCGGCTCCGCCCAATGCCATCGCGAACTGGTCCGGTGACGGGTGTTCACCAAGGAGCCGACTCACGAGATCCTCGTCGCCCAGGAGTGCCGCACCGTCGATGCGGTGCGGCAAGTACTCCATGAACACCTCGTCCAGCCGCGCATCGCCGGTCGGATAGTCGAGCGCATCCCACGGACTGCCCGCCTCGATCAGCGATTTCACCACGCGACCAAACTCGCCCTCGGGGTGCCGCTTCTCGACGAGACAGTCATGCAGGGCGAAGCCGAGCGGCGTGGCGTGATAGCCCGGGTCGACGAGATCGACCGGCGCGCCCCGCGCAATCAGCAGGTCGACGAGATCGCCCGATCCTGACCACGCGGCGTTGTGCAGGGCGGTGTAGCCGTGGCTGGTCTCGGGGTGCGCGATCGGGAAGCCGAGATCGAGCATCAACTTCACCGCGTCGTAGTTGGTGTTCGACTCCCAGCAGTAGCGCGGAAGCAGTTCGAGATCGGCTGGCGGCAGCGAGGCGACGATGCCCGGGTGCCGCGCGACGATCGCTTCTGCATCGGCGCGTCGCGCCAGGACGCACGCCACGAGCAGACGCGTGGTGTCGTCGGTTCTGGCCCACAACAGCTCGAAGAGATCGGGATGGCCCTTGCGCAGCGCAATCTGATGCGGATACGAGTTGAACGCGAGCGTCCACTGGTAGATCGTTCCACCGCGCTTGTTGTGACCGAGCGGCGGAAAGTCGGGCAGCCGTCCGATTCGGGACGAGACGCACGCCGGATTCGCGTCGATCAGACGTGAGGCGAGATCGCGATCGCCGAGCGCGGCGGCGATGAAGATGTCGGGGGCCGCTCCGCGATCGAGCAGGAAGCGAACGACCTCTGGCGCGTCGCCAATCAACCACTGCGCCGGCGTCGACTCGTGATCTTCGTCGCGTGCATCGACGCGCGCGCCGCGCGCGAGCAACAGTTCCGCAGTGGCGACGTCGCGCGCGAAGTGGAGTGGCGTGCACGCGTCGCCGCCTTTCGCGTCGATGAGCGATGAGTCTTCATCGAGCATGCGACCGAGGTGATCGGTCAGGCCGAGACCGGCGGCTGCGTGCACCGTGAGCGTGGCGCCGCGGTCCACGAGCGTACGTGCGATCTGCGGATCGATGCGGCGCGTATTGAAGCCCGGGCCCCACAACGCGCTGACGGCCTTCAGGTCGTCGACCGACCCGGACTCGAGCGCGCGCTTGAGAATGACATCCTGCTGCATGGCTTACGCTCTCGTCGACTACGGCTGTTTGTCGAAGACGAGGGTATTGGTGAAGGCTCGTCCCTTGGCATTCCTGCCAGTCAGTACTTGCGTCATCGTCATGCCGTCGGGCGAGATCGTGATTGTGCCGGTGATCTCGGACGACGTGCCTTCGGTGAACGTGACTTCCTCGGTCCGCGGATTGATCGCCCTCACGGTCGCCATGCGAATGGCGGTGGCGCCAACGGCCGCTTCGGGATAGGACTTGCCGTCGCGCTTGTACACCAAGTACGCGCGTGTCACCGGACCCTGATTGCCCGCCGCATCGGTGATCATGAAGATCGTGCCGCCGCCGCGATCCTCGTACGTGCGCGTGAATTTCGGCGGCGCGCCGCCCGACTCGTACTTCGACTTCGCGGCGCTGAGGTTCCACACGCCGATGAATGGATCCGTTGACGACACGGGCTTGGCCACCCGGGCCGGCGTCGTCGTTGGCTTTGGCTTTGACGCGGGAGGTCGCGCCGTCTGCGGCGGGGCCATTCCCCATGACAAGACCGCCGTCGCAAGCAGGAACATCAAGGGACGTAAGTCTCGCATCGCGGTCTCCTCTCGCGGGGGAAGCACTGACCGACCGCTTCAGCGTAGTCCGAACCTCGCCGCAACACAAAGTCATCGTCAGCCAGTTTGTTCAAGACGACGACGGGCACCTCAACGTACTCTGGCGCGACCGGTAACGGATGGCGACTGAATCGAAGCCCCTCCTCAATTCAGGCGCCTGCCTGTGGCCGGCCGCGCTGATCGTGTGGGGACCAGGGTCGGCGCCGGGGCGTCACTCGCATCACTGCGCTCAGCTTCAAGTCGCCCTCACCGGCACGCTGCGCGTTCGCTCGCGGAGTGGCGCGCGCTGGCGCCGGTGTCGTGCCGTCGTCGTGAGGCCCAACGCCGACCACGAGATCGATGGCACCGGCGCGTTTGTCGTGATCGGCTTCATCGGCGCACAGAGCTCGCTCGGCAAAGCCGTGGTAGGACACGCACGCTCGGCGATCCGGATCGTGTCCAACGCGGACGTGGCGCGGTGGCGAGGCGCCCTCGGCGATGCAGCCGCGTTGGACTCGGCGCGCGTCGAGCGATGGATGGCGTCGACGTTGATGGGCGGCAACGGCCACACGTCACGTGTGCATCCAGGCGTCGAACGTGTCATGCGGATGCTGCGGCGTCATTCGCTCGACAACCGCACGACATCGCTCGTGGAGCTGTCGAGAGTCGCCGGACTGTCGCCGTCTCGATTCGCGCACGTGTTCACCGAGTCGATCGGCGTTCCTCTGAGGCCCTACAAACGCTGGCTGCGGTTGCAGTGCGCTGCCCGTGAGCTCGTGATGGGGCGCACGGTGACGCAGGCCGCCCATGTGGCCGGCTTTGCCGACGCGGCGCACCTCACACGCACGTTTCGACGCACGCTGGGCGCGAGGCCACGCGAGTTGATCCAGCGTGACACCACTCACGATCGACGCGATGAGTAGACGCCGATGCCGATACCGCTTCTGACTGTCGTCATCCTGCTTACGGCAACCGCCGTGATCGCCGCGATCTCCCTCGTCTTGTGGAGCGCCCGGACGACGCCGGCGACATCACGCGCCGCGGTGCTTGCGGGATTCGTCCTGGTCTTGTGGGGCGTCGTGGTGAGCACACTCGGCGTGCAAGGCGCGTTCATCCAATCCGACATCACCCGCTTCCCACCTGTGGGCATTGCGCTGCTCACGGCATTCGCGGGGATGGCGGCGGCCCTTGGCACGTCCGCGTCTCTTCGGAGCCTGCTTACGAATCAGCAGCATCTGCTTCGGCTGAACGTGTGGCGGCTGCTCGGAGCCGTGTTTCTGGTGCTGATGGTCAATCGGCAGATGCCCGCACTGTGGGCGCTACCCGCGGGGATCGGCGATATCTTCGTCGGCGCTACGGCGTTTCGCGTTGCCAGTCGCGTCGCGACATCGTCAGGACGACGACGCGCGGTAGTCTTCAATCTGCTCGGGATGCTCGATCTGATTGTGGCCGTGGGATTGGGCATCACCACCAGCCAAGGACCGCTGCGGCTCTTTCACACGTCTCCGACGTCCGAGCTGGCGACGCGCTTTCCCCTGGTACTGGTGCCCACGTTTCTCGTGCCGTTAGCGTTCACGCTGCACGTGATCTCGCTCACACAACTCGTCGGCCGAAGTTGGATACGATCACGCTTCTGCTGAAGGAATCTGCCCTCTAGCGACACGACGGCTGCGTCTTGCTGTCCGTCCAGCGCACGCTGTCGCTCACGCCGTGAATGGCCTGACGGATCGTCCACAGCTCCTGCGGTCCGGCCGATGCGTAGTCGCTGACCTGGTGTGTCGCGCCGTTGCGCGTCACGCGTATGATCTCGAGCGTCGCATGCGTGACGTCGCGTCGGTACTCCGGCTTCAGCGAGAAGTACGACGACTGCTCGATGGTGTGCGCGAGCCGCGCGAAGTCCTGATAGGAGAACCAGCCCTCTTTCAGCTCGCAGTGCGGTCGCCAGGTGGGTGGAAACAGTTGCCCGCAACGTTCGCCGATGCTCGACGCCGAGCCATCGCGACGCACGATGACCCTCCCGCGGCCGCACCACGAAAACTCCGAGGAGTCGATCTCAATCGCCGTGATGTCGGTAAACAGCGACCCCGGACCGGTGAGCACCTCGAGATCCCCCGAGAGCCAGCGGCGAAGGAGCGGTGGTGGCAACTTCCCCATCGGCGTGTCGTTGACGCCCAGGTTCAGCGATTTCAGGTGCGGCAACTCGCCAAACGCCTCTGGCACTTCCCCACGCAGATTGTTGTCGAACAGATCGAGGCCGGTCACATTCGTCGTCGGCTCGCTGTACTTGGACGCGCAGTCAACACCGTGCCAGCCGCACTCGGTGCCCGGCGGACCGAGCCACCCGACTTTGTGCGTCCACGTCGGGCCGCCGGTCGATTCGAAGAATGCGACGAGCGCGGCGCGCTCGGATGCGGGCACCGGACGCCTCGCGAACCAGCCGTAGTCGAGGCCGGGAGGATTACCGGCGGCGTCCTGCTGATCGATCGTGCCCACGAGCCGGCACACGCGCTGAAACGGCTCGCGCGGTCCGGTGGCGGACATCGTGCGCCCCGAGCGCACGTCCTTCGGCAGCGCCCGGCGCTGCGATCCAACTTCGACCCATACTTCGCTGTGCCAGCCAGGCTCCTTGTCCGAGGTTTCGAGGACCTCGCCGGCGCGCGGCCGGACGACCAGCGCCTTCTTCTGGCGCGGGAGCGGAGGCGCGGTCTTCACGTCGAAGTCTACGCACATCCAGCCGCTGAACTGCTCGGGGACGAGATAGATGATGTCGGGCTCGGGATCGACCAGCCAGTCGCATCCTGAAAGCATCATCACGATGGCGGCGGCGACAACGATCCTAGAGCCTGACATTGCGACTGGATCGTAAGACACCGCTCGGCGGGGTTTGTGTCCGTTAGGACCAAGACTGTTACCTATCCGCTCGGAATGAAGTTTTACCTAGGACTAGGCGTGATGCCGGTGAGTTGGCCGACGGCGCATCATCGTGGAGGAAGCCTCCGCTGCTCAACGCTAAATTGAATGAATCCGCTGCAAGCGCTAGACTCCAGCGCTCAAGCTGCGAATGGCGGTTCCTTGAGTGGCCGCGCAGACTTCACGATGACAGCCGAAGAGATCACGGCCCTCTTTAACCGCCAGCGCGAAGCGTACGTGCTTCACGATTCAGTGGCGCTTGCGGCCGACTATGCCGAAGATTGCGTGGTCGAAAGCCCTACGTTCGGCACATTATTTGGCCGAGCTGCTGCCGAGAAGGCATTCCGTCACTTGTTTACAGCCTTTCCAGATCTGAGTTTCCAATTCGGAGATCTTTTTGTCACGGGAGATCAGGTTGCAAGGCTACAAACGGTGCGCGGAACTGACACCGGCGGGTTCTTAGGACAGGACGCCACTGGGAAGCAGTTTCGTCTCTTCGTCGTGATGCTGTACGTGCTCGACGAGCATGCCATTACTCATGAACGCCGCGTCTTCGATATCAACGGGCTCCTGCTGCAACTGGCCACCGATGTCGGGATCGCTGCGGAGACCGCCCAAATCTATCGCGCCACGCTTGAACGGGTGCGTCTGGAGCATGATCTGACAATCGCCGCCGAGATTCAGCGAGCCTTGTTGCCGCAGCTTCAACGCACAGGCGCTGGCTTCGAAATCGCGGGAGCCTCAATACCCTGCCGAGCCATCGGCGGCGATTTTATCGACTACTTCGACTTACCGAGCGGCGCCTTTGGGTTTGTTCTTGGCGACGTTGCCGGAAAAGGATCGCCGGCTGCGCTGCTTGCCGCCCAATTGCAAGGCATCCTCGCCACGCAGTCGTGTTCCGAAGGTACGCCTGCTGAGACGCTGGCGCGAGCGAACCAGGTGCTCACGCGTCGAGCTGTCGAGGCTCGCTTTGCCACCGTCCTGTATGGCTCGCTCTCAGTCGATGGACATTTGACTTACTGCAATGCGGGTCACAACCCGCCTCTCCTCATTGGACGACGGGGCGTCCAGCGGCTGGAAAAGGGTGGTCTGATCCTCGGTGCTTTCAGGGACGCCACGTTCGAAGAAGAAACACTGTCACTCCACCCTGATGACCTACTGGTGGTGTTCAGTGACGGCCTGACCGAGGCACGGAACGCCTCGGGGGCTGAGTTCGGTGAAGAGCGGCTCCTCGCCTGCGTGAAGGCCAATCGCGGACAGGCGCCAGCGGCTCTTCTTGAATACCTGTTCGCGAAGGTTGCCGATTTCAGTGTCGGCGCCCCGCCGAGCGACGATCGCACGGCGTTGGTTCTGCGATATACCGGTGCATGATGAGACGCCTGCGACCACTCTGCTTCGCATGCGCCAGGAGACGCGTCGATGCCAAAGACACTGCTCACCACCGACCGCCTGCGTGAGCTGGCGCGCACCGGCGCCGAAGTCACGCTCAACCGCTTGCGCGCCGAAATCATCGCGATCGAGCGCGCATTTCCCGAACTGCGCCTGGCCCAAGGCCGCCGGGCCGCTCGGCGATCACTCAAAGAGGCGACGACTCGCACGCGCACGATGTCAGCGGCGGCGCGCAAGGCGGTGTCGACGCGGATGAAGCGGTACTGGGCCGAGCGGCGGAAGGCACAGGCGAAGGTGAAGTAGCACATCATCGCCCCGTCCGATCTCGACGGGCCGGGTGTACACCCCTAGAGAGATCGAGAACCGTAGAATGAAGCGCACATGTTTGCTGAAGACGAGCCCCGTGCGCTGTCACGATTCGTTTCGGCAGCAGTCGCCCTTGCGTACGTCGCCGTGGGCATTCGAATGGGCGGGGCGATCAGCGGACTGCGGATGTTTGCATTCTGCCTCATTCCTCTCGGCTGCATCTGGTTCCCCGAGGCCTTGGGGGACTACGTGGGAAACAACGTGACTGCATCATCACCGCCGATGCTTGTCTATGTTCTGGGTTGGGTCATCCTGCTTCTTCCCGTCTTTGCGCTCTGGCTGATTTGGATCAGGACGTGAAGTCGTTTTCAGAGATCGTCGAGACGTCTCACCAGAACGCCGTGCGTCCAATGTCAAGTTCGACTGAACCACAGATGGCCTGATCTCAGCGACTCCGGCAGCGCCAACGAGCAGACAGCGCTTCTCGGTTAGCATCTTCGCAGGCAGTGTTTCGAGGAGCGTGAATCGAGGCGACGGGTGGTTGCGATTCGCGAGAACTATCACACCTACGTCGCTCCAAAGTGGGTCACTCGGACCGTCGAGCGTTTGCTCGCCTCAATTCCCGAAGGCCACTTGTCGGGTCTCTCCAGCATTGTTCTGACCGAGGCGGCGGCGGTTGAGCGGGCTCGGCAACCTCGTCGAAATCGCGGTCGTCAACCGCTAGGCAGGTATCACGGAGCCTGGCGAGGTGAACAGGCGTGGATCGAACTCGTCGTTGACCAAATCGTCGCAGACCTTAGGCCGCTGGATAAACTGCAAGTCGCTCGCGACCTCGCGTTCGGTCGAGTGCTATTCCACGAAGTCGGCCATCACTTGCATGACACTCGACGGGGCACGGGACCAACCGGAGAGGCGGGTGCCGAGAGTTGGCGTGCTCGGCTCACACGAATACATGTAGCGAGGTGCTACGGTTACCTGCGTCCTCTCGCACCGCTGCTGTGGGCCTTGCGAAAGGTTGTCATGGGGCTATCGCGTTCTGCTAGGCGTCGCACGCAGTGATTGCCGCATGGGGCCTTCGGCAGGGTCGGGCAGCGGCCCTCTTTCATGCGAGCACCTTACCTTTGACCTTTGCCTTTTGACCACCTTTGAATGGCGCGCCCTGCAGGACTCGAACCTGCGACCTCCTGGTTCGTAGGCCACTGCAGGTGCCTGGCCTCGCTGGTTTTTCGGGTCTGTAGCTCGGATCCGATGCCGCTAGTACACCGTGTTCGGGAGCTGATTGTTCACCGATTGTTCATTGTCACGCGGCCCATCGGAAGGCGCCTTCTGACACCAAGCGATCTCACGAGGCGTTCAATAGATTGAGGCGCTGTTGCCAGTCGCCGTTCTCAGCCGCGGTCCACATCGCGAGAGCGTTGAGATCCGCGCTAGCCGCCCACGCACACTTCGCGATTCTCTCGACCCGCGCCGCGTGCTCCGGATCAAATAACGAGCCTTTCAGGGCGACTGGCACGTTTTCTTCGGGCACCTGGACCGCGCCGACACGAAGTGCCGAGCCCCACCGGAATCCACCATCTAAGGAGAGTAAACGCATCAATCGTCCGGCACAAAGCTCACATACGAGCGTGCTCACTTCGGACGATGATT
>Ga0075423_10000094_pt1 | contig 53973 bp, 49 predicted proteins | sample SoiMethybrSBSTD2_FD_80114 | JGI IMG/M metagenome (GOLD analysis project Ga0075423, IMG submission 80114) | Bulk soil microbial communities from a Populus tree surrounding site in Tennessee, USA - Soil MetaG P. TD hybrid SBSTD2 | ecosystem: Environmental > Terrestrial > Soil > Tree plantation... | reverse complement strand
CGTCGCCACCGGCCGCTTCGCGCACGCCGAGACGAACAGGAGCCCGACGATCATCGAAGCGAGAATCGAACGGTCAAGGATCGTCCGCACGTTGGTTCCTCCGCTCAGGCTGGGTTTTCGCTACACGTGTTGGGACATGATCCGCTTCCCAGACTCACCGGCACGGTAGCACGCCCCGAGCGGCGCCGGAAAGTGTCGCGTTGCTCGGGAACGCACCCCGCTTGCCAATGACGATAGAATCGCTCCCGTGACCCTGTCCGGGTCAGGGAGATAACCGAGCATGCCCTGGGCTCCACGCATCCAGGCGCTCGTCGACCGTTATCCGGCGCTGCGCGCGGTGGGCAATACGCCGCTCGTGCCGGTGGACGTGCTGCGGCGCGAGCTGCCCGACGTCGAGGTGTTCGCCAAGCTGGAGTCCCTGAATCCCGGGGGCTCGCTGAAGGACCGCCCCGTGCTCAGGATGCTGCTGAGCGCCGTCGACGACGGCCGGCTCAGGGCCGGCCAGACCGTTCTCGACAGCTCGTCGGGCAACGCGGGTATCGCCTACGCGATGATCGGCCGGATGATCGGCGTGCCGGTCGAGATCGTCATCCCCGACAACGCCAGCGCCGAGCGCAAGAAGCGGATGCGCGCTCACGGCGCACGCCTCACGTTCACGGACGCGCTGCTCGGGTACGACGAGGCGCTCCGCGAGGTGCGCCGGCGCTACGAGGCCAGCCCCGGGCAGTACTTCTTCTGCGATCAGTACGGCAACCAGGACAACTGGCGCGCGCACTACGAGACGACCGCGGTGGAGATCCTGGAGCAGACCGGCGGCCGGATCACCCACGTCGTGGTCGGCGTCGGCACCGGCGGGACCTTGACCGGGATCGGACGGCGGCTGAAGGAGCACGACCCGGCGATCCGCCTGGTGTGCATCATTCCCGAAGCGTTTCCCGGCGTCGAGGGACTCAAGCCGCTCGGACGCGCCGAGGACATCGTGCCGGCGATCCTGGACGAGAAACTCATCGACGAGCGCGTGCCGGTCACTGTCGACGAGGCGTACGCGATGTGCGTGCGCCTGGCGGCGGCCGGATTCTTCGTGGGTCAGTCGTCGGGCGCGTACATGGCCGGCGTCGAGCGCGTCGCACGACGCATCGGACGTGGTCGCTTCGTCACCCTCTTCAACGACATCGGCGAGCGCTACTTCTCCACCCGCCTCTGGGACTGAGCGCGCGCCTAGGCCAGGCGCGGCGCGACGCGCTCGACGAACAACCGCATCGATTTCAGGATGCGCTCGTTGGGGATCGTGCCGCCGGGATTCATCCACATCGAGAGCGTCGAGAAGCCCATCGTCTCGCGCAGCGCCATGAGCCGCTCGGCGACGGCCCCGGGCGTTCCGAACACTGCGTAGTCCTCCAGCACCTCGTCGTAGGAGATCTCGGCCAGCCGGGTCGATCGCGCCTCGCGCGCTTGGGCGGTCTGCGCGGTCGCGCCATCGGACTTCTTCAGCGCCTTGCTGATCGAGCGGAAGAACCCCATCGTGCTCGCCTCGGGCTCTTCGCGAGCCTGGCGCGCGGTCTCGGCGACATAGAGCGGGATGCTCACGCCGACGTCGCCGCGGCCCGGATGTCCCGACTCTTTCCACGCGGCGTGATACGTCGGCAGATGTCGCTGCAGGTCGGAGAGCGCCACCGTGCGCACCGCCACGAACACCGGCGCTCCCAGTCGTCCCACCAGGGGGTACGTCTCCGGTGTCGTGGCGGCGATGCGGATCGGGGGGTGCGGCTTCTGGAACGGCTTGGGCATGATGCACACGTCCTGGAACTGGAAGTACTTGCCCTGATGGGAGAACCGTTCCTGCGTCCACGCCTTCGTGAGGATCTCGAGCGTCTCCAGGAAACGGTCGCGACTCTCGGCGTACGGGATGTTGAAACCCTGGTAGTGCCCCGGAAGACCGCTTCGCCCCACGCCGAATTCCAGTCGTCCCTTGGAAATGTGATCGACCGTCGCGACGTCCTCGGCCAGACGCAGCGGATGGCTCAGCGGCAGGACCTGGACGGCGATGCCGATCTTGACGCGCCGCGTGCTGGCGGCGAGTGCCGAGGCGATCACCAGAGGTGATGCAAGTACCGATCGATCCTTCTGGAAATGGATCTCGGCGAGCCAGACGGCGTCGAAACCCATGGCCTCGGCAGCCCGCATCTGGCCGAGCGATTCGTCGAAGGCCGCCGCGTCGCTGACCCCCGGTGGACTCGCAAACTCCGTGAACAGACCGAATTCCATTCAAGCCCCCCGTTGAAATTCGGGATATTCTACGGCTGAGCGTCCCATGACGGGGGGCCAAGACTGAGGGGGCCAACAATGGCAGGCGACAGGGTGTTCGATCGGACAGCAGAAGATCTCGGCAACATCATCCTGCTCGAGCACGTCAACGTGAAGATCCCGGATCAGATCACGGCGACGAACTTCTACGTGACCGCGCTCGGGCTCACGCGCGACCCGTACATCATGACCGGCACCGAGAACATGTGGATCAACGCGGGCCAGCAGCAGTTCCACATGCCGACCGGCAAGCCGGAAGTGGTCCGCGGCACGATCGGATTCGTCGTGCCGGACCTCGAGGGCCTGAAGACGCGGCTCACGGGCGCGCGCGAAAAGCTCGGCGGCACGAAATTCATGTGCGCTGCCGACGACAAGTATGTGAGCGTCACGTGCCCGTGGGGCAACAAGATGCGCTTCCACGCCCCCGGCCCCGAGTTCGGCGAGATGACCCTCGGCATCCCGTACGTGGAGTTCAACGTGCGGCCGAACACCGCCGTCGGGATCGCGAAGTTCTATCAGATGGCGATGGGCGCCCCCGCGAGCGTCACGTTCAACGGCAACACCTCGGCGAAGGTTCAGGTCGGCGTGAAGCAGTGCCTGATCTTCCGCGAGACCAACGAGCCCGAGGTGCCGTACGACGGTCATCACATCGCGATCTATGTGACGAACTTCTCGGGTCCGCACCGGTGGCTGAAGGATCGTGGGCTCATCAGCGAGGAGTCGAACCCCGTCCAGTACCGGTTCAAGGACATCGTCGATCCGGAGACGTCGAAGGTCCTGTTCACGATCGAGCACGAGGTGCGCAGCGCGACGCATCCGATGTTCATGCGCCCGCTGGTCTCCCGCAACCCGGCCCAGATCCAGCGGACCTACCAGCGCGGCCGCGACGCGTTCTATCCCGGCGCCAACTAGAGTCGGCTGAGGCAGGACTTCCCGTCGCCGGCCGCCCGGCGACGGGAAGCGATTCAGCTCTCCGCGAGGGATCCTTCCGTCTACCCGTTCAAGAGACTCCTACTTGTGCAAGAGACCCGGCAGAATGCTGTTCGTGACCGGGTTCGTCACGGTGTTCACGGTGTTCGTGACGGTCGTGACGAGGTTGGTCACCGGGTTCGTCGGCGCCGTCACCGGCGGCGCGACAGGCTGAGTGACCGCGCCGGTCAGGCCCGTCAAGGCGCCGGTCGCTCCGCCAGTCAGGCCGGTGAGCGCGCCGGTCGCGCCGCCCGTCACGCCGGTCAGAGTGCCCGTCACGCCGCCGGTGACACCCGTGAGCGTGCCTGTCACGCCGCCGGTCACCCCGTTGAGCGCGCCGATCGCACCGCCGGTCACGCCGTTCAGCGTGTTCGTGGCGGCGCCCGTCAGACCGGCGACGGCGTTGCCCACCGCGCCGACCGTTCCGTTCGCCGTGTTCGCGACCCCACCGACGACGGTCGTGACCGTGCCCTTCACTGTCGGGTCGCCGTTCCCGCCGCCGCCCGAGCCGGTCTGACCCAACGTGCTGGGAGCATAGGTCGGCACACCGAAGAGCTGTTGAGCGTCACGCAGCGAGATCTCCTTCACCTCGGCGCTCAGCGCCTCGGTGCTGGCCGTCGGCGCGCTCTTCGGCACGGCGCTGAATTCGGAGGCCAGCGACGAGGCCGTCTCCTTCGTGATCTTCTCCGGCGCCGGCACCGGGCGCGAGCTGACCACCGTCACGCGCTCCAGCGCGCCCACGTTCACAGCCGGGCCCGTGTGCGCGCCGGTCTGGTCGAGCTTGGTCACGTCGACCAGCCCCTTCAGAATAGTGATCGTCGAGCGATGACCTTCGGGAATCGGCGACACCTCGGCGATGACGACGGTGCCGCGGATCGCGGTGACCGCGTTCGGCGTCTTGATCTCGACCACCTCGCCCGGCTTCATCAGCCCGCGGGCGACGGCGACCGCGATGCGGCCGGAGCCGAGGTTGATCGTGGCGACGCCGGGCACCTCGGTGATGGTGAGGACCGACCGCTCGCGCGCCGTGACGGTGGCCTTGCCGCCCAGCAGCACGCGTACGAGCGAGCGCTCGCCGGTGGTGATTCGATCGCGGAGGAACAGATCGTCCTTGAAGTGGAGCGGCCGCGGCTCGGGCAGCGCCACGCGCGCGACGGTGGCAAGCCCTTCGACGGTGGTCACCACTCCCACCCGCTCCTGCGCGAGAGTGGAGGACGCCAGCAGCAGAGCTGCGGCGCCGGTCAGCAACATGGCGGCGATCACGCGCTTCACGAGACTCATCGAGCTCTCCCTTGCCCGCGGCCGGCCTCGATCCATTTTGGGACGCACGCGGCAAGTGCGTGAAGCAGCAAGCAAAATGCCACAGAAATCCGGATTCCCGAAAAAGTCTAACCGAAAGGTTCTACTAGATTCCTACCACCGGCCACCGCGTGCGCGGTGGCCACGCCTGAGCCAGTCTGGCAGACCCTGGTCACTCTGACCGTGCCGCGTGTGTTTCCGGATTCTTGCGTTCATGCGCGCCCCGGACTACGCTCGCGCTCACGGGCGAGCGCTTCGCTCCAGCAAGGGAGCTGTGACATGTCCCAGAGAGTGATGTCGGCCGACAGCCACATGGACCTCATCTATTTGCCGCCCGACACCTTCACCTCGCGGATGGCCTCGACGTGGCGCGATCGCGCGCCGCGCGTCGCGGAGCGCGACGGCCGCAAGGTGTGGGTGTCCGGCGACGCCGTGCTGGGACCGTGGGGCGTGTACGGCCCGGGCGTGACCGGCGGACGGCGCGGCCGCATCCTGGCCGAGGCGGGCTTCGCCTCGGGCACGCAGACCCGGCCCTCGAATCCCGTCGAGCGGCGCCAGGACCAGGAGCGCGACGGCGTCGAGGCCGAGATCATCTACGGCATCATCGGCATCTCGCGCGGGCTCTTCACCCACAGGGGCATCGCCGACCACGAGACGCTCGCGGCCGTGTATCGCGCCTACAACGACTACATCGCCGATTTCAACCGCTCGCAGCCCGGACGCTTCTTCGGCCTCGGCTGCTTGCCGAACCACGACGCGATGGCGGCGGCGGACGAGGTGCGCCACTGCGCCAAGCTCGGCTTGCGCGGCGCCGTCTTCGTGCCGTGGGGCTCGAAGCTCCCGGTGTGGCACCCAGTATGGGAGCCCCTGTGGGCGACCGCCGAAGAAACTGGCCTTGTCGTTTCTTTCCACGTGTTCGAGGGCGGCGCCGCCACCGTCGGCTATGCGGTGGAGGGCATCCAGAGCCCGGCGTCCGCCGGCTCGTGGACCGTCGTCGCGCCGCTGCAGATGGACGAGATCTGCGCCTCGGTGATCCTGTCCGGCGTGTGCGAGCGCCATCCCAAGCTCACGCTGATCCTCGGCGAGAGCGGCATCGGCTGGCTGCCGTACATGCTCGAGCGCCTCGACGACACGTACGAGGAGCGTCTCGCGGACGACCTCGGGCTCAAGCTGCCGCCGAGCGCCTACTTCAAGCGCCAGATGTACGCGACCTTCCAGAAGGACTTCCACGGCGTGCGCGCGATGGCCGAGATCGCGCCCGACAACGTCATGTGGGGCTCGGACTATCCGCATCGCGACGGCACGTGGCCATTCTCGCAGAAGGCGATCGAGGAGCAGTTCCGCGGGATCCCGGCGTCGACCCAGGAGAAGATGCTCTGGGAGAACGTGCGCCGGGTCTATCGCATCGACAGCTAGCAGAGGGCATGCAGGAGGCGCGACGCCGGAGCGAGATCAAGGACTACTATCTCGCGATCTCCGCCGACGAGATCACCTCGCACCTGACCCCCGCGTCGTTCGATCTCTGGGCGTCGCTCGCCCGCTACCGTCAAGAGTTCCGGCTCGGCGCGCGCTGGCTCGAGCTTGGCGGCGGCATGGGCGACCTGGCGGCCACCGCGGTCGATCGCGGCTGGGACGTGCTCATGACCGACGTGCAAGAGGAGCTGCTCGCGACCGCGGCGGCGCGCCATCCCACGCTACGCGCCCGGCTCCAGCGCGCAGACGTCTTTGACGCGCGCGATGTGCGGGCGCTCGCCGCGCAGGGGCCGTTCGCGGTCGTCGCCGCGCTGGGCGCCGTGCTGAACCACGCGCGCGACCGCAAGGAGCTCGCGCGCGGCTTCGCTCACCTGGTCGCGCTCACCGAGCCCGGCGCGCTCCTGGTCGTCGACCTCATGCTGAGCGAGATGTTCCCCGAACATCCCGCGTCCATCTGGGCCGACATGCTCCACGTCATGCCGAGCTTCGCCGAGCTGGCGCCGCTGCTCGGCAGTGCGCGCCTGCATCTGCTCGAAGCCCACTCGCTCTATCATCGCTATCCGCCGACGGCCGCGTTCGACGCGGACTTCGACGAGCGCATGCTGAGACTGTTCTTGCGCAAGCCGGCGGCGCCGGCCGCCGCTGGACCGGACGCGAACCCTAGCAGGCTGCGGAAAAAGGTCCAGATGCGAGGCGACGCCCGCCGGCTGCGCGCGAAGCGCACTCCTGGACGTTGAGCGCGCGGCCGAGGGCGTCAACGACGTCGATGGGCCTTTTTCCGGGAGCCTGCTAGAGGATCGCGGCGTGCACGACCTGGCTCTCGGCGATTAGCGCCAGGCCCCGCGCCCGACTCAGCCGGAGCTCGACGAGCCAGCCGGCGCCGACGCCCCGCCTGATCGACCGAGTCGAGCCCGCTGCCGATTTCAGCAAGTCTTCGGCGTGCGCGCGCATCCGGCTCTCGTCGAGCTTGCCGTCGATCCTGCGCCCGTAGGTCTCAATCGTGCCGGCGCGGAGGAGCTTCGGCCATTCGCGCGCGAACAGCGAGCCGTCCTGGAACAGGTCGAGCCCGATGAAATCGTCGCCCACGAAGACCGCGGCTCCTTGTGCGCCCAGCGCGATCCTTCCGCCGAGCGCCGTCTCCACGTCCTTCTGAAGGGTTCGCACCTCGGGCTTGTCGTGGACCGCCGTGTAACTCTGCGTCGCCGACGGCGCGGCGACGCCCTGGGAGTAGCGCTGGACCTCGGCCCAGACTCGCTGTTGGTCGCTGCGCTCGAGCATCCGCGAGCGGAGCTTCGGTGCGGCGACCATCTCGCGCGGCGCGAAGCCCTTGGCCTCGCCCGCCCAGCGTCCTTGCTCGACGCAATACACCGGCAAGGTCAACGGTCCGCTGCGCGGCGGCACCAGTACGTCCTCGAGCACGATGCGATTCTGCTTGCCGCCCAGGAGGATCTCTCCCGCGAGCACGAGCACGTGCACCGCGCCGCGGTTCTCGATCGCGAGCTCGGACACCGACGCGTTGGCCCGTTCGGTGACGAGCAGCTCGCCGCGGGTCCGCGCCTCGTCGAGCGTGCGGATGGCCAGCGGCGTCGGGCCGCCGGCCCCGTGGAGCCAGAAGACCGTGAGCCCTCCATACGTCTGGCGCTCGCCGATCTTGACGCTTTCGAGAAATCGTCCGAGATCGGCGGCGATCGCGCCGGCACCGGGCGGCGCCTCGCCCGCGCCTGCACCCGGGAGGACTCGGATCCGGTCCGCTCGCGCCGGCGTCGCCACGGCGGCGACGCCCACTCCCACACTCAGCATTTGCAAGCTCTCCGTCTGGTCATGCGCCCACCCTCCCGGCCGGTCACGGCCGCGCTCCTCGTTCGGTCGCGCAGTTAGACCGGCTCGCGGCACGAGAGTTCCCGCGGCGGCTGCCTTGCCCGGCGGACGGCGCGCTGCGATAATCCCAACCACGTATCGAAACGAACTCAACGCCTTGAGGAGAGAGGCCATGCCGAACATCACGATCCAGTGGTATGCCGGGCGCACCGACCAGCAGAAGCGCGAGATCACCGCCGCGATCACCGACGCGATGGTGAAGATCGGCAAGACGACGGCCGACCAGGTCCACGTCGTGTTCCAGGATGTCGAGAAGTCGAACTGGGGTGTCCACGGCAAGCTGGCGAGTGACTAGGCGCCCCGAGCCAATGACCGATCCGCGCCTCAGGAGCCTCGCCGAACAGCTCGACGGCGGAATGATCGCCCGTCGAGAGTTTCTCCAGAAATCCGCGATCATCACCGGTGGGACCGCCGCGGGCCTGGCCGTCCTCTCCGGGATGGCCGCAGCTCAGCCGAAGACCAAGCTCCGCATCTGGCTCTTCAAGAGCTACGTGACCGCCGGCAACGACATCCTCGCCAAGCAGGTCGAGGCGTGGGCCAAGGAGCGCAACGTCGAGCCCGAGTTCGACTGGGCCACGTTCGGCGACCGCGAGCAGAAGTTCGTCGCCGCCATCGAGGCCGGCAACCCGCCCGACGTCGCCGAGATGAACTACCAGGGCCCGATGCGCTACAAGGCCGCGCTCCGTGACGTGTCGAAGCTGGCCAAGGACCTGGCCGCCCCGCGCGGCGGGCTCTTGTCGTATGCCGATCGCGTCGTGCAGCTCAACGGCCAGTACTTCGGCATCGCCCGGCTGGCGTTCGGTGGAGGCCTGCACGTTCGCAAGGATTTGCTCGCGGAAAAAGGCCTCAAGATGCCGAAGGTCTACGACCCCGACGTCATCGACGTCGCCAAGAAGTGCCAGGATCCGTCGAAGGACCTCTGGGGGTTCGGCCAGACGCTCAACCGCTGCGACGACGGCAACGGGTTCATGCAGAACATCCTGTGGAACTACGGCGGCGGCGCCTGGGACAAGGACGGCAAGCCCGCGCTGGCCACCTCGAATCTCAAGGCGAACATGGCGGCGCTGCAGTTCGCCGTCGACACGATCCAGAAGCACAAGGTCCAGCCGCCCGGCGTGATGGGCTGGAACGACGCCAGCAACAACGAGGCGTACATGGCGGGCAAGCTCGTCACCACCAACAACGGCGCCAGCCTCTACTACGCCATGGGCGCGAAGAATCATCCGCTGTACGAGAAGACGCAGGTGATCCTGACGCCGGGCGGGCCCGCCGGCACGTTCGTCTTCGCCGGCGCCTACAACTGGGGCGTCTTCCAGAAGTCGAAGAACCACGAGCTGGCCGAGGACATGATCCGCTGGGTCGAGGACGAGAAACGCTTCGAGGAGTACATGAAGGCGTGCAGCGGCCAGGCCGGCCCGGTGTACAAGTCGCGCGCCGAGCATCCGTACTGGAAGAGCAATCCGAACTACGAAGGCATGCTGCAGAACCTCCTGCGCAGCGTGTGGCCCGGTTACCCCGGCCCGATCTCGCCCGCGGCGATCGAGGTGCAGGCGCAGTACATGCTCTGCGACATGGCCGGGCGCGTCGTGACGGCGGGGCTCTCGCTCGAAGCGGCGCTGAAAGAAACGCACGGGCGAGTCGAAGAGGTCTACAAAATCAGAGGAGGTAAGTAGCGCCGAGCGCTCCCGACCATGGCCACCGTCGCGCGGATACCCGTCGACCGAGCGCGTGAAGTCGGACCTCGAAGCAGACTCCGGCGCCGACTCGGCGCCGACTGGCATCTGGGCTATCTCTTCGTGCTCCCGATGGTGGTCATGGTCATCGCGCTCGTCGCGTATCCGTTCTGCTATGCGGCCTATCTCAGTCTGACCCGGAAGTACGTCGGCGTCCCGCCAGTCTTCGTCGGCTTCGAGAACTACGTCCGCCTCGCCTACGACGGCTTCTTCCGCCGCGCGGTCTGGAACTCGTTCGTGTTCACCTTCGCCTCGGTCGGCTTCAAGCTCGTCCTGGGCATGGCGATGGCGCTCGTGCTCACCTCGCGCATCCGTTATCGCAACCTCTTCACCGGCCTGCTCCTGGTCCCGTGGGTTGCGCCGACGGTCGTGTCGGCCCTGAATTTCCTCTGGATCTTCGACGCGAGCCTCGGCGTGCTGAACTATCTGCTGGTCAAGGTCTTCCGCATCCTCCCGCAGGGCGTAGGCTGGCTGAGCGAGGCCAGTACCGCGATGGCGTCCGTGATCTTCGTGAACGTCTGGCGCGGCTTTCCGTTCTTCGGGATCTCGTTCCTGGCGGGACTGAAGGCCATTCCAGCCGAGCACTACGAAGCCGCCGCCGTCGACGGCGCGAACGTCGTGCAGCGATTCCGCCATGTCACCATGCCGGCCCTGCGCAACATCGTGATCATCGTCATGCTGCTGTCGACGATCTGGACGTTCAACGACTTCGCGATCGTCTACATCCTCACCAAGGGCGGCCCCGGTGGCGCCACCCAGGTGCTGCCGGTCTTCACCTACGAGATGGCATTCGGCGCCCAGCGCCTCGGCGAAGCGATCGCGGTCGCGCTCTACATGCTGCCGGCGCTGGCGGCCGTGATCATCGTGCTCTCGCGCTACATGCGGCGGAGCCACGCGAAGTGAGGCGCGACGCGATCGAGCGACTCCAGACCGCGATCGCCTATACCGTTCTCGGATTCCTGCTCCTGCTGGTCCTGTTCCCGTTTTACTGGATGACGATCACGTCGTTCAAGACCGAGGACCAGATGCGAAGCCTCGTGTCGATGTTCTGGCCCTCGCCGTTCGTGATCGAGAACTACACACAGCTCCTGACTAAAACCGACTTCGGGGTCTGGTATCGCAACAGCGCGCTGGTCGCGATCTCGAGCACCCTGGTGGCCACGGCGATCGGCACGATCGGCGCGTACGCGCTGGCGCGGCTGCGCTTCCTGGGCCGCGCCTTCCTGTCGAGCGCGACTCTGATCACCTACCTGGTGCCGCCGTCGATCCTGTTCATCCCGCTCTACGCGCAGATTCGCACGATGGGGCTGGCCGACAGCCTGGCCGGCCTGATCGCCGCCTACCCATCGTTCACGGTGCCGTTCGTGACGTGGCTCTTGATGGGCTACTTCGGCTCGATCCCCGAGGAGCTGGAAGAGGCCGCGATGATCGACGGCGCCACGCGCTTCGGGGCGTTCCGGCGGATCATCCTGCCGTTGGCGGCTCCCGGCGTGCTCGCGGCGGGCCTGTTCGCCTTCACGCAGGCGTGGAACGAATTCCTCTACGCGCTGGTCTTCATCAGCGACGTCAAGCAGCGCACGTTGCCGGTGGGTCTCTCCACGTTCATCACCGGTGACGTGTACGGCTGGGGCTATCTGATGGCCGGCGCCGTGCTCACGACCTTGCCGGTCATCGCGGTCTATACCTATCTGCAGCGCTACATGGTCGAGGGCCTTACCGCGGGGAGCGTCAAGGGATGAGGTGTCCGGGTTGTCATCAGGACAACCCCGACAGCGCGCGCTTCTGCAATGGTTGCGGCACCCGGCTCACGGCGGCGATCACGACGACGGCCGAGCCCCGGAGCTATACCCCGGCGCACCTCGCGGACAAGATCCGCATCTCGCGCGCCGCCATGATCGGGGAGCGCAAGCAGGTGACCGTCCTCTTCGCGGATCTCAAGGGCTCGATGGAGCTGCTCGCCGACCGCGACCCCGAGGAAGCGCGGCGACTGCTCGATCCGGTCCTCGAGCGAATGATGGAAGCAGTCTGGCGGTACGAGGGCACCGTGAACCAGGTGATGGGCGATGGCATCATGGCGCTGTTTGGCGCGCCGCTCGCCCACGAGGACCACGCGGTCCGAGCCTGCTACGCCGCGCTCCGGATGCAGGAGACGGTCGGGCGCTACGCCGAGCAGATCCACCAGATCGAGGGCGTGTCGGTCAGAATCCGAGTCGGGCTCAACTCGGGCGAGGTGGTCGTGCGCTCGATCGGCAGCGACCTCAAGATGGACTACACGGCGGTCGGCCAGACCACCCACCTCGCGGCCCGCATGGAGCAGATGGCGGAGCCCGGCACGATCCTGGCGGCGCCTAGCACCTTGCGTCTCGCCGAGGGCGCGGTCCAGGTGGCCGCGCGCGGCCTTCGGCCGATCAAGGGCCTCGACGCGCCCGTCGAGGTCTCCGAGCTCGTGGGTGGGGCGCCGGCGCGCTCGCGGCTCCGCTCGGCCGACAGCCAGCAGCTCTCGCGATTCATCGGCCGCGTCGCGGAGCTCGAGCGCCTGCACGCGCTGCTCGAGCTGGCGCGGGCCGGCCACGGCCAGGTCGCGGCGGTCAGCTCCGACGCGGGCGTCGGCAAGACGCGCCTGCTGTACGAGTTCCTGCGCTCGGCGAAGATCCAGACCTGGCGCATTCTCGAGGGGCGTTCGCATTCCTATGAGCGCGCCGCCGCCTATCGCCCGATCATCGAGCTCATGCGCGCATACTTCGAGCTCGACGCGCTCGACCCGGCCTCACGCGTCACCGACAAGGTCGGCACGACGATCCGCGATCTCGATCCCGACCTGGCGGAGGCGGTCGCGCCGATCCTGTCGCTGCTCGACGTGCTGCCGCCCGACGATCCCTTCCGCGCCCTCGACGCGCGGGAGCGGCACGACCGGGTGGTCGAGGCGCTCACGCAGATACTCCTGAAGGAGACCGTGCGCCAGCCGCTCGTGCTGGTCCTGGAGAATCTCCAGTGGGCCGACGCGGAGACCCAGGCGTTTCTCGACAACTTGCTGGACCGGATCCCGACCGCGCGGCTCTTGCTGCTCGTCGACTACCGGCCCGAGTACGACCACGACTGGGCCGGTCGCCCCGGCTTCAATCACATGGCGATCGATCCGCTCTCGCCCGCGGCAACCGACGAGCTCCTGCGCGCGCTCCTCGGCGAGCACCGTTCGCTCCGGCCGCTCCGCGAGCTCCTGATCCAGCGGAGCAACGGCAACCCGTTCTTCCTCGAAGAGATCGTCCGCACGCTCGTGGAGACCGGCGCGCTCGACGGTGAGCGCGGTGCCCACCGGCTGGCCGGCGAGCTCAAGACGGTCCAGGTGCCGGCCACCGTGCAGGCGGTCCTCGCGGCGCGCATCGATCGACTGCCAAACGACGAAAAGCTCTTGCTCCAGTCCTCGGCGGTGGTCGGCTCCGACGTCCCGCAGGCCCTGCTCGAGGCGATCGTGGACGTGCCCGACGAGAACGTCGGGCGCGCGCTGGCCAGCCTGCAAGCGGCCGGATTTCTCTACGAGGCGAGCCTCTTCCCCGACGTCGTGTACCGCTTGAAGAGCGCCCTCACGCGCGACGTCGCCTACGCGAGCCTCCTGCGCGAGCAGCGGCGGGTCCTGCACGCGCGCATCGTCGACGCGATCGAGCGTCTCTACCACGATCGCCGCACCAGCCACGTCGACCAGCTCGCGTTCCACGCCTCGCGCGGCGAGGTGTGGGCCAAGGCGCTCGTCTACAACCGTCAGGTCGGGGCACGCGCGGTGCTGCAGGCGGCCAACGGCGAGGCCGTGCAGGCCTTCCAGGACGCGCTCGCGGCGCTCCAGCGGCTGCCGCAGACGCGAACGACGCTCGAGCAGGCGATCGATCTGCGGCTGGACCTGCGGCCGCCGCTCCTGCAGCTCGGCCGGCTCGACGACGTGTTGTCGGTCTCCCGCGAGGCCGAGCGCCTGGCCGGCGACCTCGGCGACGAGCCGCGCCTGGCCCGCGTCTACACCTATCTGATCAACTATCACTACCTCAAGGGCGAGACGACCCAGGCGATCCAGTACGGACAACGCTGTCTCGACGTCGGCCGCGCCATCGGCGATCCTGCGCTCCAGGGTCTGGCGCGGCAGTACATGGGACAGAGCTACCACGCGCAGGGCAACTACGCAGGCGCCGAGCGCGCGCTCCGCGAGAACATCGAGACCACGGCGAGCGACCAGGCCACGATCTCCTACGTCGCCTCGTGCGGCTGGCTCGCGTTCAGTCTCGCCGATCGCGGCGCGTTCGACGCGGCCAACTCGTATCTGGCCGAGGCGCAGCGCGCCGCCGAGACGACGCAGCACGCCTACAGCCGCCTCATCGCCTGGACATTGATCGGCCTGGTCTGGATCCGGCGCGGTCGGCTGGCGCGCGCGGTGCTGCCACTCGAGCGGAGCCTCGAGGCGTGCCGCAAGAAGCACCTGACGGTGTGGCTGCCGATCCCGCTGTCCCTGCTCGGGCTGGCGTTCGTGCGGATGGGACACGTCCACGAGGGCCTGCGTCTGCTCGAGGAAAGCGTCAGCGTCAGCCGCCAGCTGGGCATCCGCGCGTACCTGGCCGCCTGGCTCGTCAACCTCGCCGAGGGCTACCTGGCCGAAGGGCAGCCCCAGCGCGCGCTCGCGGTGGCGCGCGAGGCGCTCGACATGGCCCGCGAGCACGGCGAGCGCGGCCACGAGGCCCAAGCGCTGCAGCTGTTGGGCGACATCGCGGCGCGCGACGAATCGCCGAGCGCCGAGGACGCCCGCGCGCGCTACGAAGAGGCGCTGCGGCTGGCCGAGATGCTCGGACTCCGCCCGCTCGCTGCCTCCTGCATGCTGAGTCTCGGCGCCCTGGCGGCGCGGCTCGACGACGGCGAGGGCGCCATGCGGCGCCGGGCGCAGGCGCAGCGAATCTTCGACGAGCTCGACATGCGCTCGGGGCGCGAGCAGGCGGAGCAGGAAGTCGCCGAGCTCGGCCACCTCTTCATCGTGGCGCGCTCGCAGCCCGACCTGTACGACTTCCTGGCGCAGGAGCTCTCCGGGGCCGAGCGGATCCGCGTGCTCTTCGATCGACGGCATGGCGAGCAGCGCCAGCGGCTCGCGGAGCTGACGGAGGAGCGCCGGCGCGCGGAGCGGCGGCGCGAGGAGCTGGACCAGGATCTCCGCGATTGGGGCTTCGGGGTGGCTCCGCGACGGTTGGGATGACCGGGCACTTCCTGACCGAGCGCGACGGGCCGATCGCGCTGCTCACCTTCAACCGGCCCGACGCCCGTAACTCGATGACGTTCGAGATGTACGAGGCGCTCCACGACGCGTGCACCGAGCTCGACGCCGATCCGGCCGTACGGGTGCTGGTGCTGCGCGGGGCCGGCGATCGGGCGTTCGCCAGCGGGACCGACATCCGCCAGTTCCTCGACTTCAAGACGCGCGAGGACGCGCTCGGTTACGAGGCGCGCCTGACGCGAGTGCTCTCGCGGTTGGCCGGGATGAGCAAACCGACCATCGCCATGGTCCAGGGCGACGCCATTGGCGGCGGGCTCTTCATCGCGTTGGCGTGCGACCTGCGTCTCGCCGCGCCCCACGCGCGCTTCGGCGTACCCGTGGCTCGGACGCTCGGCAACTTCCTGGCGCCGGTGAGCCTCTCCCTGCTGGTCGCGGCGCTCGGGCCCGGCCGCGCCCGCGAGCTCGTGCTCACGGCTCGCTTGCTGGACGCCGAGGAAGCCCGGGCGAGCGGCGTGGTCGATCGCATCCATCCGGCAGCGGAGCTCGAGTCGAGAACGCGCGAGCTCGCGGCGAGCCTCGCCGAGATGGCGCCGCTCACGATCGCGGCCACGAAAGAGGCCACGCGGCGGATGCTGGCGGCGATCACGCCGGGAGATCTCGACGATCTCATCGTGTCCTGCTACCTGAGCCGGGACTTCCACGAGGGTGTTCGCGCGTTTCTCGAAAAGCGGAAACCCGATTGGCAAGGTCGCTGAGCCGCGACCGCGCGCACGACCGCGGCCGGCCGATTCGAAGTCGTGCTCGACGATCTAGCGCGTCAGTGCGGAAGGCGTGGGGTGAAGCTCAGACTGCCGAACGAGCAGCAGGCTGGTCGGCGATGGCTCCAGACCGTCGGTGGATCCGCGCCGGCAAAGCGTCGGCTCGACCGTCGAGCGGTCTCGACCCAGCGCGCCGAGCCAGCATCTAGTTGTTGCTCGTCATGTTCAGGATGCGGCCCTCGAGCTGATGAAGGAGCGGGACGTACTCGTCGCTGCCACACGACGGGCAGGTCGGGTCGCCCAGCTCGAAGCACTCCTCGCACGCCACGCAGACGGCGAGGCTACGGAGCGAGATCGGGACTCGCGAGAGCGTTCGAACCATCGTGCTGATCATCGTCTTTGTCCTCCTGCGGGGGTGTTAACGCAAAGGCGATACCAGCCACGCCAGGCCAGGCAACCGTCGGTAATTACAGCACATTTGTGAATTTCCGGCCGAGCAGAGGCTACGAGTGGAACGGTTTTTACCGCCCGAACCCGCCAGTTTTGGTCAGCCCCGGTCCACTCGCGGCCCGGGTGCAGTAGCGCGGCGCGGCGGCGCGGTCTAGAGTGCAGCGAATGACCGGCCGCTTCGAGCAGCGATGGGCGCAGATCGCGGGGATCGCGCTCATCGTGGCGACGTCGTTCATCGTCCTGCGTCCGTTCATCGTCCCGATCGCCTGGGCGGCGATCCTCGCCTATGCCAGCTGGCCGCTCCACGTGCGGATCGAACAGCTGTTCCGCGGGCGAACGGGAGTCAGCGCGCTGGCGATGACGATTCTGATGGTCATGCTCGTCATGGTTCCAGCCGTCCTGATCTCGGCGGCGCTCGTGTTCGAGCTCCAGAGTGCCCTGGAGGAGCTCAGAGCATGGCTGCCCGGCGGCCCGGCGTCGCTCGCGGCCACGCTTCGCGACATCCCCTTGATCGGCGCTCGGGCGGCCGACAGGATCGAGGGCCTCATGGCCGATCCGACCCAGATGCAGCAGTGGGTGCTCGCACGGACCGGTCTGGTCGTCGGTTTCGTCGCGAGCACGGCGGGCGACCTGGGTCGTCTCGCCCTCGACGCGATCCTGGCGCTGCTGACCCTGTTCTTCTTCTATCGACATGGCCGAGAGTTGGCGCCCCAGATCCACGGGGCCGCCCGGCGGTTGGCCGGCGGCGGCGTGGACACGGTAGTCGACACCCTCGCCGACACCGTGCGCGCCGTGACGTATGGAACACTCTCGACCGCGCTCACCCAGGCGGTGCTGCTGACCTTCGGCGTGTGGATCGTTGGGCTCGGCTCGCCGGTGCTGCTCGGCGCGATCACGGGATTGCTGGCGCTCACGCCGATCGGGCCACCGCTCGTCTACATTCCCGCGTCCGTGTGGCTCCTGCTGCACGGGCGTATCGTCGCCGGACTCGTGCTGCTGGGCTGGGGCATCCTGGTCGTCAGCATGGTCGACAACGTCATCAAGTCGTGGTTCCTGAGTGGCGCGGCGCGGATCCCGTTCCTGCTCGGCTTCTTCGGCGTGCTCGGCGGCCTGCTGGCGTTCGGACCGATCGGACTCTTCGTGGGTCCGGTCGCGATCGCGCTACTCCTGACGTTGTGGCGAGACTGGACCGCGCTTCGCTAAGGCGCATCCCGTCGAAGCCCGATCACGAGGCCGCGCCAGACCGCGGCCCATCGGCGCGTGCTAGAATCCGTCAATGCAAGTGCGCGTGAGCGGCTGGTGAGTCGCGGCGGTCATTACGGCTTCGAGCGCCGGCGCCGGGCCGATCAACAGAAGGCGAAGCAGGAAGCGAAGCGACAGCGCAAGAGCGAACGGGCCGAGTCCGGCGCTCTCGGGCCTGAAGTCGGCGAGGCACAGGACACCGGCGCCCCGGCCGGCATGTGGGAGTGGTTCTCTCCGAGTCGTGGCCGCACGGTCACCTCGGCGCCTCGCACCCGCCCCGCGCCCGACCCGCCCGACGACTGGGTACTGCTGACCGACGTCGAGCCCGACGCCAAGCCCGAATAGCTCGCGCCCCGCAGACGCGGCGGAATCCGCGGGGCGCCGAGCCGCCGGCTACTTCTTCGCCGCCTCCGCTGCCTGAAAGCCGACCTTGTTATGGGTGCCGTCGCACATCGGCTTGTTACTGGACGCCCCGCAACGGCAGAGCGCGATCCTCGCCTGGCCCGCCGTGTTGATCGGAGCCCCCGTCGGATCGACTAGCTCACACTCACCCTCGACCAGATAGGGACCGTTCGGCCGGGTCGTGATCTTGACGGCCATTGCGTGAGTCCTCCTTGCACGTCGCGAAAAAATTGAGCAGCGCTCACAAGATAACATCTTTCGGAAGCGCGCCTCGGCCGGCGGGTCCCCCAGCCCCGTGACGACCTGCAGCGCGCACTGTCACTACAAGCCAGCCGGTCCGGCGTGACGATCGCGCGGCGGGGTACACTCGGTGACGTGAAGGAGTCCGGCGCGATCCTGCTCGTCGCCTGCTATGAGCTCGGCCATCAGCCGCTGGCCGTCGCGTGGCCGGCGGCGTTTCTCGAGCGCGAGGGCTACACGCCGGCGGTAATGGACGTGTCGGTGGAGCCCTTCGACGCCGAGCGCGTGCGGCGGGCCAAGCTCGTCGCGATCTCGGTGCCGATGCATACGGCCCTCAGGCTGGGTGTCGCGCTGGCGCGGCGGGTGCGTGCGGAGAATCCCTCGTGTCACATCGCGTTCTACGGGCTCTACGCCACGCTCAACGCGAGCCATCTGCTCGCGGGCATCGCGGATTCGGTGATGAGCGGCGAGATCGAAGCCGCCCTGGTCGATCGGGTGCGCGCTCTCGAGGGCGACGACCGCTCGACGGCGCCGCCCGAGACGCGACCCGTGCTCACCAGGCTCGACTTTCCCGCGCCGAGCCGCGCGAAGCTTCCGTCCCTGAAGAAGTACGCGCACCTCGAGCGCGAAGGCCGGCTCGAGCTCGTCGGCTACGTCGAGGCCAGTCGCGGGTGCAAGCACGTCTGTCGTCACTGTCCGATCCCTCCGGTGTATGGCGGACGCTTCTTCGTCGTCCCGGCACCGGTCGTCCTCGACGACGTGCGCCAGCAGGTTGAAGCCGGCGCCACGCACATCACGTTCGGCGACCCGGACTTCCTGAACGGTCCGGGCCACGCCCTGGCGGTCGCGCGCGCGCTCCACGCCGTGTTCCCGCGGCTCACGTTCGATTTCACGGCGAAGATCGAGCATCTGCTCCGCCACCACGACCGGCTGGCGGAGTTCGCGCAGCTGGGCTGCGCCTTCATCGTCTCGGCAGCCGAATCGCTGAACGACACGGTCCTGACGCACCTCGACAAGGGCCACAAGCGTGCCGATATCGAGTCGGCGGTGAGTCTCACCGCGGAGGCCGGGATCAGCCTGCGCCCGACCTGGGTGGCGTTCACACCGTGGACGACGCTCGAGGACTACCGGGAGCTCCTGGAATTCGTCGAGGCGCACGGGCTCGTGGACTCGATCGATCCGGTGCAGTACTCGGTCCGGCTCCTGGTGCCGCCGGGTTCGCTGCTGCTCGAAAGCGCGGCGCTACGGCCGTACCTCGGCGAGCTGTTCGCCGACCAGTTCTACCACCGCTGGACGCATCCGGATCCGCGCATGGAGGCGCTGCACGCGGACGTGTCGTCGCTGGTCGCGGCGGCCGCCGACCGGCGCGAGGATGCCGCGCTCACGTTCCAGCGGGTATGCGAGCTGGCGGACCGCCAGGCCGGCCTGACGCCGCGTCAACGTTCGGCGCCCGGGCTGGATCGCCGGAGGCCGCCACGGTTGACCGAGCCCTGGTTCTGCTGAGCGGAGCCCACAGAGGGCCAGTTGGCCCTGGGGGGAAACTCGGGTAAAGTAACAATCTAGAGGTGCCGCATGAGCGCTGAGCTGAAGACCCGCGTACAAGAGCTGATCGACTCGATGATCAACCCTGCGGTCGCCGGGCACGGCGGCTTCGTCGAGCTCGTAGACGTGCAGGACAACCGGGTCTATCTCCAGATGGGCGGCGGCTGCCAGGGCTGCGGCGCCGCGGACGTCACCTTGAAGCAGGGCATCGAGCGGCTGATCAAGGAAGAGATCCCCGAGGTGGCCGAAGTCCTCGACGCCACCGACCACTCGGCCGGCACCAACCCCTACTACACGCCGGGCAAAGCGTAGTCCCGCGCTCCGGCGTGGGGGAGCGGACGCCAGTGGCGCCGGCGAGCCGGTTACTGCTCCTCCTGCCGACCACGACGTATCGCACCGAGGCCTTCGTCGAGGCCGCCCACAAGCTCGGCGTCGAGCTCGTGTGCGCCTCCGAGCGGCCGAGCACGTTCGAAGAGCTCGCGCCCGATTCGCTCATCACGCTGGACTTCGCCGATCCTGAGGCGAGCGCGGAGACGGTCGCCGGGTTCGCGCGGCGGCTTCCGATCGACGCGGTGGTACCGGTCGACGATCAGACCACCGTCGTCGCCGCCGCCATCAGCCGGCGACTTGGCCTCAAGGCCAACGCCCTGTCCGCCGTCAGCGCCGCGCGTGACAAGCACGCGATGCGGCGCTGCCTGTCCGAGGCGGGCGTACCGGTGCCGCGCTTCCGCCTGGTGAGGCTGTCGGGCGACCCCGCGGCAACCGCGCGGCAGGTCGAATATCCGTGCGTCCTCAAGCCGCTCGCCCTCTCGGCCAGCCGCGGCGTGATCCGTGCGGATCGCCCAGGAGAATTCGTAACGGCCTTTCGTCGGATCGCGGCGATCCTGGAAAGCGTGGAGGCGCCGATGCCGGACGAGGCGCGCCGCGCGCTGCTCGTCGAGGACTTCGTGCCGGGCTCCGAAGTCGCGCTCGAGGGCTTGCTGATCGGTGGCACGCTCCACGTGCTGGCGCTCTTCGACAAGCCGGACCCGCTCGACGGTCCGTTCTTCGAGGAGACGATCTACGTGACCCCGTCGCGCTTGCCCGAGGCCGCACAGACCCGGATCGCCGCGGTCACCCGCGATGCCTGCTCGGCGCTTGGGCTCACCGAGGGCCCGATCCACGCCGAGCTCCGCGTGAACGAGCTTGGCCCCTTCGTGCTGGAAATCGCCGCGCGCTCGATCGGCGGCCTGTGCTCGCGCACGCTCACCTTCGGCACCGGTCGGAGCCTCGAGGAGCTCATCCTCTGCCACGCGCTCGGGCGTCCGCTGCAGTCGCTCGAGCGCGAGCGGCGCGCCGCCGGCGTCATGATGATCCCGATTCCGCGCGCCGGACGGCTGGCGGCGGTCCACGGCGCCGACGAGGCCGCGGCGGTCGACCATGTCGACGAGGTCGCGATCACGATGCACCCGGGCCAAGAGGTGATCCCGCTCCCCGAGGGCTGGCAGTATCTCGGCTTCATCTTCGCCCGGGCGGCGACGCCCGACGCCGTGGAAGAGGCGCTCCGCCGCGCGCACGCCCGCTTGCGCTTCGACATTGAGTAAGCGCGAGCGCCCCAAGCCCGCGCGGCGGGCGCGGAACGCTCCCGATCCCCACCGCCGGTCGCCTCGACAGGCCGACCAACGGGCCGAGCGGCTGACCACCCTCAGCCGGCTGACTCGGCTGATGACGTCGGTGACGGATAGCGCCGCGGCGTTCCGCGGCATCGCCGAGACCGCGACCGCTCTGCTGCAAGCGAAGATGGCGTACGTCTGGGTGGATCATGGCAACGAGACCTTGCGGGAGGCCGGCAGCTACTGGGCTGGGCCGGAGGTCGCCGGCCGTACCGTGACCACGATTCCGGTGCCGCGCGATCAGAGCATCGCGGGCTCCGTGCTCGGCTCGCGCCGCGCCGAGTACATCGAGGACGTGCAGCGCGATCCGCGCTGGCGGCACCGCACGCTCGCCGCGACGAGCGACATCCACGCGTGCATCGCGCTGCCGCTGATCCATCACGATCGAGCGCTCGGGGCGCTGATCGTCGGCTTCGGCCGGCGCGGTGCGTTCACCGCCGAGGAGAAGAATCTGGCGGGCCTCCTCGCCGACCAGGCCGCGATCGCGATCGAGAACACGCGCCTCTACGAGGAAGCGGGTCGCCGCCAGCAAGAGGCCGAGCTGCTGGCGGACGTCGTCCGCAGCGTGAACACCTCCCTCGATCTGGCGACGGTGCTCCGGCGGATCGCCGAGGGCGCGCGCGAGGTATGCCGCAGCCACATGGCGTTCATCGCGCTCCGTGACCTGGACAGCGATACCGTCATTTTTCGCCAGTGGCCGGGCGCTCGCTATCACGACTACCGCTCATTCCGGGTCGCCCCGGGCGAGGGCGCCAGCGGCGTGGTGCTCGCGACCGGGCTCCCCTTTCGCACCGATCGCTACCTCGAGGACACGCGGTTCGGGGGCCAGTATCTGACGGTCGCGCGCATCGAAGAGCTGCACGCGTATATGGCGGTGCCGATCACGATCGACGACCGCGTGGAAGGGTTTCTCTCGGTCGCCAACCGGGACGAGCGCCTCCTCACCGACCGCGACGAGCAGCTCCTGCTCCGGCTGGCCGACCACGCCGCCGTCGCGATCCGCAACGCGCGCCTCTTCGCCGACAACACGGCGCGCCGCGGCGAGGCCGAGGCGCTCACCGAGCTCGGCAGCGCCATCGCCTCGTCCCTGGATCTCGAGAAGATCCTGTCCCTGGTCGTCGATCGCGTGTGCGCCCTGCTTGGCACCCAGCGATCCGCAGTCGCGCTCGTGAAGACGGATCGGCCCAATACCACGATGCTGTTCGTGGCCAGCCGCGGCATGAGTCGCGCGTTCCAGGCGATGCGCCCACTGCATCCCCGCGACGGCACGACGCCGACCGCAATCGCCGAGCGCCGGCCGGTGTGGTCGGCGGATCTCTTGAACGATCCGGCGTTCCAGCTCACACCGCAAACACGTGAGGCGGTCGAGGCCGAAGGCTATCGCGCGGTGCTCTCGGTGCCGCTGCTGGTCGGCGACCGTGTGCTGGGCGCCCTGGTCACCTATCGCGACGACGTCGGGCCATTCTCGAAACGGCAGGTGGAGCTGCTACAAGCCTTCGCTCACCAGGCGGCGCTGGCGCTCGAGAATTCACGCCTGTACGAGGAAAGTGAGCGGCGGCGCCGGGAGTCCGAGGTGTTCGCCGACGTCGCGCAGGCGATCACCTCGTCGCTCGACATCGACACCGTGCTGCGCCGGATCACCGACAGCGCCAAGGAGCTGGTCGCCAGCGATCTGGCGATGATCGGATTCCGCGAGGGCGACGCCGAGGCGGTCACGGTCCGCCACCGCGTCGGCTCGCGACACACCACGGACGGTGCGTTCAGTATCGAGCCCGGGCTGGGCTTCGGCGGGCAGGCGCTCCTGACGGGGCGCCCGATCCGAACCGACGACTACGTGAACGATCCGCGATTCGGCAGAGACTCGCTCAACGCGCTCGTGAAGGACGAGAGCGTCAGCGCCATGGTGGTCCCGGTCAAGAGCGAGGACCGCGTCGTCGGGCTGCTCTACGTCGCCAACCGCTCGCGTCGTCCGTTCAGCGATCACGACGAGGCGACCTTGCTGCGTCTGGCCGACGAAGCCGCCGTCGCCATCCGCAACGCCCAGCTGTTCGCGCGCGAGCGCGAGAGCGAGCGTCGCTATCGCACGCTGGTCGAGAGCTCGATCCAGGGCATTCACATCCACCGTGACTGGATCACGCTGTTCGTCAACCCGGCGTTCGCGCGGATGCTCGGTTACGACGTCCCCGACGAGCTCGTCGGCCTCGACACCCGCCGCTGGATCGCGCCGCAGGAGATGTCCCGGCTCGAGAGCGACCGTGCCGCGCGCCTGCGCGGCGAGCCGGTGTCCACGCAGTACGAGCTGCAAGCCATCCGGCGCGACGGCTCGCTCATCTGGGTCGAGATGCAGGTCGCCGAGATCCTCTGGGAGGGCGAGCCGGCGATCCAGTCGACGGTGATCGACATCACCGAGCGCAAGCGCGCGGAACAGGCGCTCAGACAGAGCGAGGCCCAGCTGCGCCAGGTGCAGAAGATGGAGGCGGTTGGTCAGCTCGCCGGCGGGGTGGCCCACGACTTCAACAATCTTCTGACCGTGATCACCGGCCGGACCGAGCTCTTGCTCCTGCGGCTGTCCGCCGACGATCCGCACCGCCGGGACGTGGAGCTGGTCCGCAAGACCGCCGATCGCGCGGCATCGCTCACCCAGCAGCTCCTCGCGTTCAGCCGCAAGCAGATGCTGCAGCCGCGCGTGCTCGATCTCAACGGCGTCGTGGCCGGCATGGCGCAGATGCTCAAACCGCTGATCGGCGAGACGATCGAGCTCGAGACGTCGCTCGATCCGGTCCTCGGCCGCGTCAAGGCCGACCCGGCCCAGATCGAGCAGATCGTGCTGAACCTCGCGGTCAACGCTCGCGACGCGATGCCGCAAGGCGGCCGGCTCACGATCGAGACAACCAACGTCGATCTCGATCAGGCCTTTGTCGACTCGCATCCCGGCTCCGCCGTCGGGCCCCACGCGATGCTGAGCGTGCGCGACACCGGGATCGGCATGGGCCCCGAGGTCCAGGCCCATCTCTTCGAGCCGTTTTTCACCACGAAGGGCGTGGGCAAGGGAACCGGGCTCGGCCTGGCGACCGTATATGGCATCGTCAAGCAGCACGGCGGATATATCCGCATCGAGAGCGCGCCGGGCTCGGGCACGACGGTGCGGATCTATCTCGCGCGAATGGCGGCCGTGTCCGACGCGGCTGCCACGCCCGCCCCCGCCGCGCCGGCGGCCGGCGGCTCCGGTACGGTGCTCGTGGTCGAGGACGAGGGCGAGCTTCGTGACCTGGCCGCCGAGGTGCTCGGTCTAGCCGGCTACACCGTGCTGTCGGCCGGCGGTCCGAGCGACGCGCTGGAGATCGCGCGCCGCCACGCCGGGCCGATTCACCTGCTGCTGACCGACGTGGTCATGCCGGAGATGAGCGGGCGCGACCTCGCCGGTCGTCTCGTCCCGGAACGTCCGGGCTTGAAGATCCTCTATATGTCGGGCTACACGGACGACGCGATCGTCCACCACGGCGTACTCGACCCGGGAACGGTGCTGCTCCAGAAGCCGTTCACGCCCGACCGCCTCACGCGCATGGTCGGCGATATTTTGACGGGCGGCTAGGCGGGCGCGCGGTTGTCGCGGCTTAGCTGAGCGCGGTTATCCGGAAAGGCGGAGCTGGGCGAGCAGGCTCCAGAAAAGGGCGGCGCCGAGCTCTCGCAGCTCCACCTCGGCCGCGATCGGCAGGCCGTGCGTCACCAGGTAGAGCACGACCGCGCACTTCACGAGCCGCTGCACCGCAACCAGCATGACCCTTCGCCTCCCGTCCGTTGCTTCCCGGTGATGGGACGGCGAGAGGGGAACGGGCGTTTACGTGGTCACGACCTCGGCTTGAGCTCGATCATGTGGCCGTCAGGATCGCGCAGGTAGAGCGAGGGCCCATCGCCCCACGCGCCGAAGCGCTGGACCACGTCGCCCTCGAGCGTGACGGCCTTCTTGCGGAGCGCCTCGGCGACCGCCTTGAGATCGTCGCACTCGATCGACAAGCAGAAGTGGTCGGGCCCGACCGGTCCCGCCTCGGTCGCCGGGAGCAGATCGATCAGCGCCTCGCCGAAGCGCAGATGGATCAGCGAGATCCTCTCGTTGAACTTGGCCAGCGTGCAGCCGAGCACGTCTTCGTAGAAGCGACGTGACTTCCCCTGGTCGCGAACCCGTAGGACGACGTGATCGAGTCCGAGCGGCTTGAACATCGCCACCTCCATCAAGCTTTCGGGAACGCCGGAAGGTTACCACGCGGCGCTCATTCCTGGCGCAGCACCGACAAGGGCCTGCGGCCGAGCAGCCGGACCGTCGCGAGCAGGCCGACCGCCAGCGACACGAGGGTCGTCAGCGTGACGCCGAGGATCAACGTCTCGGGCTCGAGCGTCCATGGCGTATCGAGCACGAAGCGCTGGACGATCCAGGCCAGGATCGCCGCCAGTGCGGTGCCGCCGAGCCCCGCCGCCGCGCCCAGGCAGGCGTACTCGACGGCGAACGCGCGGGCGATCGCCCAGCGTGTGGCGCCCAGGGTTTTCAGGATCACCGACTCGTAGAGCCGCTGATAGCGCGTGGCCGCGAGCGCGCCGCCCATGACCACGAGCCCCGCCGCGATGCTGAAGAGCGCCATGAACCGCACGGCGAACGAGATCTGGCCGAGCACTTCCGACACGCGCTCGAGGACGCCGCGCAGCGGAATCGCGGTGACGTTGGGAAACGCCGCCACCACGCTGTCTTGAAGTTTGCTCTCGCGTTCGGGCGGCACGCGGGCCGTCGCCAGATAGATCGTCGGCGCGCCGTCCAGCGCGCCCGGCGAGAGCACCATGAAGAAATTCGTGGTCAGGCTCTGCCAGTCGACCTTCCGGAGATTCATCACCTCGGCCTCGATCGGCACGCCCTGGACGTCGAACGTGAGCGTGCCGCCCACTCGGACACCGAAGTATCGGGCGGCTTCGTCCTCCACCGACACCCGCGGCCGCGCGGCGGCCTCCTCGGCGGTCCACCAGCGCCCGCGCGTGACCGCGTTCGCCGGCGGCGGCGTGGCCGACCAGGTCAGCATGTACTCACGCGTGAAGTACCAGATCTTGTCCGGTGTCTCGCGCTTGCGCCGATCGATGAGCTCGCGGGTGATCGGCGTGCCGTCGATGGCGGCCAGCCGGGCCCGCACGATCGGCGTCATCGCCGGCACACCGCCGCCACCCACGTCGCCGACGAGCCGGCTGAACGGCTCTCGCTGATCCGGCTGCACGTCGATGAAGAAGAACGCGGGCGCGTCGCGCTTCTGCTCATACGCGAGCTGCCGGCCGAGATTGGCCTCGAGCAGCGCGATGGCGACCAGCAGCATCACGCCGAGACCGAGGGCCACCACCACTCGCACGGTGTGGCCACCGGGGCGAGCGAGCCCGGCGAGCCCCTGGCGCCACGCCAGACCGCGCGCCCGCGGCGCCCGCCTGGAAAGCTTCACGACCGCGCGCGAGAGCGCGAACAGGATCGCGAGCGCGGCCAGCGCCGCGCCGGCGAAGATCCCACCCAGGCGCAGCGATCCGGCCTGCCAGACCGCGAGCGCCGCCAATCCCAGGACGATCGGCAGCGCCGCCGCCCACGGGCGCCGCGCGCGCCACGCGCCGGTGTCGACGTCGCGTCGCAGGATCAGCGACGGCGGCACCGCGCGCACCGCCAGCAGCGGCCAGAGCGCGCAGAGCAGCGCCGCGAGCAGGCCCAGCGCGAGCCCGCGCGCGAGGGTCCCGGTGTCCCAACGCACCTCGAGCGCGAACGGCGCGAACGGGGCGAGCGCGCGCACGAGCAAGGGCTGCGCCGCCAGGCCGAGGGCGGCGCCGGTGAGACTGCCGAGGAGCGCCAGGGTGAGCGTCTGGATCAGGTAGGTGACCAGGAGCACGCGCGATGGCGCGCCGAGACACTTGAGGATCGCGATCGTCGCCAGCTGCCGTCGCAGAAACGTCGCGACCGTCGAGGCGATGCCGACGCCGCCCACCAGCAGGCTGGCCAGCCCGACCAGCCCGAGATAGGTGGCGAGCTGCGAGAAGAACCGCCGAAGGCCCGGCTGCGATTCGTCGAACGCCGCGATTCGCACCGCGGGATCGCCGATCCCGCCCGCGAGCTCCGCGGCGGCGGCGTGAGCCGTCACCGGCGCGGGCAGGCGCACGAGCGTTCGATAGCGCACGCGGCTGCCGATCTGGAGCAGGCCCGTGCGCTCGAGCGAATCCGCCGCGACCAGCATGCGCGGGCCGAGCGTGATCAGTCCGGGCGAGCGGTCGGGCTCCCGGACGAGCACGCCGGCGATGGTGTAGCGCGCGCCGCCGATCTCGAGTGAATCTCCGACGGCGATCCCCAGCCGCTCCAGGAGCCGTGCCTCGACCAGCGCGCCGCTGGACTCGGTGCGCGCGGCCAGCAGCGTGTCGAGCTGCGCCGGCGGCGCCGTATCCACGCGCCCGTACAGCGGATACGCGGGCTCGACCGCCTTCAGCTCGACCAAGAGCGTTGCGCCGCCCGGCGCGCGCGCCATAGCCACCATCTCGCGAACGGTCGTGACGGTCGCGCCCTTGCGCGCGAGCTCGTCCACGGCGGCGAACGCCGCGGCGTCGAGCGGCTGCGCCGACCGAAGCTCGACGTCGCCGCCGGTCAAGGTCCGCGCTTCGCGCATCAGCGTTCGGTCGAGGTTCGCGGCGAACGTGCCGACCGAGACGAGCGCCGCGACACCGAGCGCGACGCAGCCGAACAGCACCGCGAAGTGGCGCACGGCGCCGCGCGTCTCGCGCCAGGCCATGCGCAGCGCGAACGCGAGGCTCACGAGGCGCCATTCAGGATGCGGCCGTCGTGAAGGCGCACGATGCGATCGGCGTGGCCGGCTAGCGTGTCGTCGTGCGTCACCAGCACCAGAGTCGATCCACGCCGGCGATTCAACGCGAGGAGCAGGTCGATGATCTGCACGCCGGTGGCGGAATCGAGGTTGCCGGTCGGCTCGTCGGCCAGCAAGAGCCCCGGATCGAGCGCGACCGCGCGCGCGAGCGCGACGCGCTGCTGCTCGCCGCCCGAGAGCTGAACCGGATAGTGATGCGCGCGGTTGCCGAGCCCGACGTCGGCCAGCAGCGCGCGCGCGCGGGCGAGCGCGTCGGGCGCGCCGACGATCTCCAGCGGCACCGCGACGTTCTCGGCGGCCGTCAAGGTCGGAATCAGATGATAGGACTGGAACACGTAACCGAGCGTGTCGCGGCGGAATCGCGCGAGCGCGTCCTCGTCGAGCTCGGTGACCTCGACGCCGGCGACCGAGATCGAGCCGGCGCTCGGGCGATCGAGCCCGGCGATGAGCCCGAGCAAGGTCGACTTGCCGCTGCCCGACGGGCCGGTGATCGCGCAAACTTCGCCGGCGGGAATGTCGAGCGTGACGCCGTCGAGAATCGTGAGCGGCCGTCCGCCGCTCGGAAGGCGCATGACGACGTCGCGAATCCTGATCATGTTCGACCTCATACTACACTGGCCTGGTGAGACGACTTCCCGCGGGCGCGCTCGTGCTGTCGTGCGTCGCGCTCGTGTGCCTCGCGGTCGCGCCGGCGCACGCCGAGGGCGTCGTGGTCGCGCTCGGCGACAGCCTCACGGCGGGGCTCGGCGTCGCCGCCGACGAGGCGTTTCCAGCTCGGCTGCAGGCGCGCATCCGCGCCGAGGGCTACGACTATCGCGTCGTCAACGCCGGTGTCACCGGCGACACCACGGCCGGCGGCTTGCGTCGCGTCGACTGGGCGCTCCGGGCGCATCCGGAGGTGGTCATCGTCGCGCTCGGCGCCAACGACGGCCTGCGCGGCCAGAGCCCGACGGCGATCCGCGCCAACCTCGAGGAGATCGTCGCGCGCCTGCAGGCGGCGGGCGCGCGCGTGCTCCTGGCCGGCATGCGGCTGCCGCCGAACTACGGCGCCGAGTACACGAAAGAGTTCGAGGCGGTGTTTCCGGCGGTCGCCCGGCGCGCGAAGGTCCCGCTGATGCCGTTTCTGCTCGACGGTGTGGCCGCCGACTCGCGCCTGAACCAGGCCGACGGGATCCACCCCACCGCCGCCGGCCAGCAGATCATCGCCGACCGCGTCTGGCCTTATCTGAGGCCGCTGCTCAGCCCTCCGAAATAGATCGGCCGGTCGCTTCGTCTGATCTGGCGTTCGCGAAGCACCCGAACGGCCGGCGCAGCGGAGACACCGGGTCGAGACGTCCCGGAAGGAAGTTCCGGCCGTGCCTCAGCCGCCGCCTGTGCCATCACGGACGCGCGGCTCATCGATAGGGGCGCGCCCTGCCTTTGTGGTCGCTCGCGGGGCGCGCCCCAACGTATAGGCATTGCACCGCCGACGCGTTTATTTCCGCCGGATTCCCGCTAGTGCCTCCATAGGATGGTCCGGCCATGCGTCGCTCTCTCGCCCTGCTCGTCGGGCTCGCCGTCCTGGCGAGCGGATGCGCTCTGATCCCGCCGTCACATCCCGATCTCGCCTACTACCCGGCACCTCAGGATCCGGGGACGATCAAGATCTCCCAGACGCTCCATCGGGCCGCGCAGGCGGCGGGTGACGATCCCGACCGCTACTCGTTCGGGATGATCCAGACGGCGACCGTCACGACATTCGCGGCGCCCGACGCGACGTTTTACTTTTCCGACGGCCTGGCGCGCCTGCCCCAGCGGCACGTCGATGCGCTCGTCGCCCAGCAGGTCGCCCACGAGATCCTGGGGCACGCCGGCAAGCGTCGCACCCTGTCGGTGGCGCTCACCGCCGGCTTCGCGGTCATGGGTCTGTTCATGCCCGGGGTCGGGCTCGCAGATTTCCTCATCAATCCCCTGGTCGTTCGGGCGTACTCCCGCGAGCAAGAGATGGAGGCCGACCAGCGCACAGTCGAGATCTTGAGGGCCATGGGATACCCGACGCCGCGCGGCGTTCTCGCCGGCGCCCTGCGAGCCGCCGCGGCCGCCAATCCGCCGCCCTCACCGTTCCTCGAGCAGCGGATCCTCGCGCGCCAACCCGCGCTCGAGGAGCGTCTGGCCGCGCTCGAACCGCTCGAGCCGGCGACGTTCGTCGCCCTGCGAAAGGCCGTCGCGCGACGCTAGGGGCTGGCGGCTCCAGATCGGCCGGCCGCGCCGATCTCGGGTAGAATCGTGCACCTGTGAACGGGATCGTCGCGTACGGCGTCTACCTGCCCTACTTCCGTCTCGATCGCAAGGCGATCGCCGAGTCGCTCGGCGCCTCCGCCGGCACCGGCACGCGATCCGTCGCCTCCTACGACGAGGACAGCACCTCGATGGCCGTCGAGGCCGCGCGCGCGGCGATGCGGGCGGCGCCGGACGTGCGGCCGGGCGCCCTCTATTTCGCGACCGCGACGCCGGCCTATCTGGACAAGACCAACGCGAGCGCGATTCACGCCGCACTCGCGCTCGACGCGACGGCCTCGGCCTTCGACATGCTGGGCTCGGTGCGCTCGGGGGCCGGAGCGTTGTGGGCGGCGATCGACGCCGGGCGGCCGACGCTCGTCGCGCTCGCCGACGTTCGTACCGGCCTGCCCGGCGGCGGTGACGAGCGCGAGGGAGGCGACGGCGCCGCCGCGTTCCTCCTCGCCGATTCGCGCGATCGCGCGGTGCTCGCCGAGCCGATCGCGCGCGCGTCGGCCACGGCCGAGTTCCTCGAGCGCTGGCGTCTGCCCGGTGACCCGGTCTCGCGCCAGTGGGAGGAGCGCTTCGGTGAGCACGCGTACGTGCCCCTCGGCGAGGCGGCGGCGGCCGATGCCCTCAAGCAGGCCGGCGTCTCCGCCGCGGCGGTGGCGCGCTGGATCGTAACCGGGCCACATGCCCGCGCGAGCCGCCGGGTCGCATCGTCGATCGGCGCCGCCAAGGATGCGGTCACCGACGACTTCGCCGCGAGCATCGGCAACACCGGAACCGCGCACGCCGGGCTCATGCTGGCCGACGCGCTCGACCGGGCGAAGCCAGACGAACTGATCGCGGTGGTGTCCCTGGCCGACGGCTGCGACGTCACGATCTTCAAGACGACCGCGGCGATCGCCTCGCGCAAGCCGACGCCGCCCGTAGCGACGCAGATCGCCTCGGGCGGCCGCCTGACCTATACGACGTTCCTGACCTGGCGCGGCTTCTTGCCGCGCGAGCCTCCGCGCCGGCCCGATCCCGAGCGCCCGGCCGCGCCGCCGTCGTTTCGCGCCGAGTCGTGGAAATTCGCATTCACCGGCAGCCGCTGCCAGGCCTGCGGCGCGCGGCACGTTCCGCCGCAGCGCGTGTGCGTGAAGTGCCACGCGGTGGATCGCATGGCGCCCGAGCGCCTCGCGGATGTCCCCGCGACGATCGCGACCTTCACGGTGGATCGGCTGGCCTACTCACTCTCGCCGCCCGTCGTCGCCGCGGTCATCGACTTCGAGGGCGGCGGCCGCTTCCAGTGCGAGCTGACCGACGTCGATCCGGCAGCGGTGAAGATCGGCGACCGCGTGGAGATGACGTTCCGCCGTCTCTTCACCGCCGGCTCCGTTCACAACTACTTCTGGAAAGCTCGGCCGCTCCGCGGTCGATAGCCCCCGCTACGCAGGACCCGACGACGCCACGACGTGGCGGGCGACATCGGCCCGCGCGATCATGGACGACAGGTCCTCACCGGGTCCTTCACCGCGAAACTTCATGAGCGCGTCTTCCGACTCCCACTCCTCGTAGACGTTGACGCGATCCGGCTCGAGCGGGTCGGCCGAGACGACGAAGTCGCGGCAGCCCCGCGTCCGCCGCGCCTGCACGACCGCCTCGAGCGAGGAGGCCAGGAACTCGTGGCGTGCGCCGGGGCGCACGTAGATTTTTCCGGAGACGATCAGCATTCTTCACCTCGTTCACCGACGAGCGGCCCGCCGCGGGCGAGCGCCCGGTGTACGTGACGCATCAGTACCAGACCGACGAGCCTGATCACGAGTCCGATCGCGAGCTGAATCGAGGCAGCCACCCAGAAGTGTCGGGACAGATGCTCGATGGTCCGGGCGAATCGGAGCGGGCAGCGCTGCGGGCGCGGCCAGGAGCGGCGCGATCACGTCGCGCGTCGTACTAGAGCCCGACATCGCTCAGAACCACGCCAGCAGAAGCCAGCCGAAAAACAGCGTGACGATCGTCACCGGGACTCCCACCTTGCAGTACTCCACGAAGCCGATCTCGACCCGAGCCGCCCGCGCCGCTTCCACAACGATCAGGTTGGCCACGCTGCCGAGGATCGTCAAGTTGCCGGCGAGCGTGGAGGCCATGGCCAGCACGAGCCAGGCGCGCCGCGGCTCGTCGAACGAGATCACCAGCGGCTTGAACAGCAGCACCGCCGGCACGTTCGACACGATGTTCGAGAGCACGGCCGTGACGACCGTGAGCACCGCCGGGCTGTGCAGATTCGCTGCCGCGGCCCAGCGCAGGAGCACGTCGACCAGGCCCGTGTGCTCGAGCCCCGCCGTCACCACGAACAGCCCCGCGAAGAGCACGAGCAGCGCCCAGTTGACCTCGCGATAGACCTTCTCTGGATTCACCTGCCGCGTGAAGAGCGTCCACGCCGCGCCCGCGATCGCGACGATCGCGATCGGCACGCCGGCCAGGAACGCGACCAACATCACCAGGGTGGCGTTGATCGTCTTGAACATGAGCGAATAGTGCACGGCCAGCCGCGTGTCGGGCCTGATCTCGAGCGGCGCGTTCGGCAGCTGTCGCCGGTACACGAGCGCGATGACCACGAACACGCAGACGAGGCCTACGATCGCGATCGGCGCCTGGCGGACGAGGAAGGCCCGGTAGCTGATGCCCGAGAAGCTGCCGACGAGCATGTTCTGCGGGTTTCCTGTCAAGGTCGCTATACTCCCGACGTTCGCCGCCGTGACGAGTGCGACCAGGTATGGCGCCGGCGGCAGGACGAGCTGGCGCGTCGCCTCGAGCACGACCGGCGCCAGAACCAGACACACGACGTCGTTGACGAAGAACGCCGAGAGGACGCCGGAGGCGATGACGACCGTCGCGAGCAACGCCCGCGGCGTCCGCGCCCGACGAAGCGCCCAGGTCATCACGAGCCGGAAGAAGCCGGACAGGCGAAGGTAGGCCGTGACGATCATCATCCCGAACAGCAGCACCAGGGTCGGCGCGTCGACCGCGGCTACGGCGTCGGTCCATGGCACGGCGCCGGACACGACCATCACGGTCGCGCCGATGATCGCGACGCCCGTGCGGTCGATCCGGAAGCCGGGAACGCGTCCGAGAGCCAGCCCGGCGTAGGAGGCGACGAAGGCCGCGACCGCGATCGCCCGGCTCCACTCGCTCGCGGTCATGGCCCAAAGCATACCTGCGCGCTCCCGAGCGCCCTGATAGAATTGGTCTCCGCGCAGCAATTGCCGGAGGAGGGCACGACTGATGGCGAGCAACGGGATCCGCGACCGGGTGGCGATTGTCGGCATGGGGTGCACGCCGTTCGGCGAGCACTGGGACAAGGGCGTCAACGACCTCCTGGTCGAGTCCACGAAGGACGCGCTCGTCTCGGCGGGCATCGCGCTCTCGGACGTCGACGCGTTCTGGCTCGGCACGCTCTACTCCGGCCAGTCCGGTCTCACGCTCTCGCGCCCGCTCAAGATCGACTACAAGCCGGTGAGCCGGCTCGAGAACTATTGCGCCACCGGCTCCGAGGCGTTTCGCAACGCCTGCTACGCGGTGGCCTCCGGCGCCTACGACATCGCGATGGCGGTCGGCGTCGAGAAGCTGAAGGATTCGGGCATCTCGGGCCTTCCGGGCGCGCCGGTCCCGGGCGACGGGACGCGCGCCGGCCTCACCGCGCCCGCGACGTTCAGCCTGCTGGCGCCCGCCTACGGTAAGAAATACGGGGTCGAGGACGCGGCGCTCAAGGACGTGATGACGCGGATCGCGTGGAAGAACCACAAGAACGGCGCCCTGAACCCGCGCGCCCAGTTCCGGAAGGAAGTGCCGAAGGAGACGATCGCCTGCTCGCCGCTGGTCGCCGGCCCGCTCGGCATCTTCGACTGCTCGGGCGTCAGCGACGGCTCGGCGGCCGCGATCATCGTCCGCGCCGAGGACGCGCACCGCTATACCGACAAGCCGCTCTACGTGAAGGCGCTCTCGTTCGTCGCCGGCCCCGCCGCTGGCCCGATGGATCCCGACTACGACTACACGACGTTCCCGGAAGTCGTCGCGTCGGCGGTCGACGCCTACGCGCAGGCCGGGATCAAGGACCCGCGGCGAGAGCTCGCGATGGCCGAAGTCCACGACTGCTTCACGCCGACCGAGCTCGTGCTGATGGAAGACCTCGCCTTCGCCTCGCGCGGCACCGCGTGGAAGGAAGTGCTCGCCGGCACCTTCGATCTCGACGGCGAGCTCGCCGTGAACCCCGACGGCGGGCTCAAGTCGTTCGGCCATCCGATCGGCGCCTCGGGCCTGCGCATGCTGTTCGAGGCGTGGCTGCAGCTCCGAGGCGAGGCCGGCAAGCGGCAGATCGCCTCGGTGGCGCGCGGCCGCAAGCTGGCACTCACCCACAACCTGGGCGGCGCGCCCGGCGAGTGCGTGTCGTTCGTCAGCGTGGTCGGGTCGGAGCCGGCCGCGTAGCGGGGGCGAGCGCGCGCAGCGCCTCGAGCTGGATCGCGCGGCGTCGCGCGGGATCCTGCTCGAGGGTCGAGAGGGCGAGAAACCCGGTGTCGACGCCCGCGTCCAGATAACGGTCGACGTGGGCGCGGATCTCGCTCATCGATCCGCGGATGATCAGGTCGTTCATCACCTTCTCGGGGACCGCCGCTACGGCCGCTCTCCGGTCACCGCCCTGCCAGGCGCTCCACATCGGCCCGAGCGCCTCGCTACGGCCGAGCCACTCCTGGAACGCGCGATAGACCGGAACGTTCAGGTACGCGGTGACGTGCCGCCGGACCGCGAGCTCCGACTGCGGGCTCGGCGGGTCGATGTTGATCAGGAGCCGCGCCGTGATCTCGAACGCGTCCGGATCGCGGCCGGCCTTCCGGGCGGCCTCGCGGCAGACGGCGACTGACTTCGATACGTCCTCGGCCGATAGCCAGTTGATGATGACGCCGTCGCCCACCTCGCCGGCCACGCGGAGCATTCCCGGCCGTAGCGCCGCGACGTAAATCGGAATCGGCCGCTCGGGCGGGCGGGTCAGGCGAAAGCCGTCGACCGCGAACGTCTCGCCTCGAAACACCACGCGCTCACCCGTGAGCGCGCGCCGCAGGAACTCCGCCGTCTCGCGCACGCGGGTCGCCGGTCTCGTGAACACGCCGCCGTTCCACGACTCGACGATCGGCTGAGAGCCCGAGCCGATGCCGAGACAGAATCGGCCCGGCGCCACTTCGGCGATGCCCGCCGCCGACATCGCCAGGGTCGCCGGCCCGCGCGTGAACACGTTGGCGATCGCGGTGCCGAGACGCATCGACGTCGCCGACCCGACCACCGCCAGCGGCGCGAAGCAGTCGATGCCGTCGGCCTCGAGCGACCAGGCGTCGCTATAGCCCAGGCCCTCGGCCTCACGTGCGATGTCGGCGTGCTCGGCCAGGGTGAAGCCGTCGAGCGGCACCGAGAGCGCCAGCCGCTTCTGACGAGTCATACGCGCGGCACCGTGCGCGCTACCATCCGCTCGGCCGACCGGGCGGCGGTTGCTTGACGTGAGCGATCGCGCACTCGGGCCCGTGAATCGTCTCGGCGCGCGCGACGGCGTCCTCGACGCTGGCGGCCACGTCGAACCCCACGTGCCGCGGGATCGCCGCATCGCGCGGTGCCGCCACGATCACGCGTCCCACATGAGACAGGCGCTTGAGCGGGTACGCCGCGAAGATCGCGTGGACCGGATGAAAGCCGAAGCCCGAGCGGTACGCGGCGACGTAGTCCGGGCGCCGCGCGTAGTCGTCGGCGTGGCGACGCATGATGTCGTGCGGATCGCGCGTGGTCCCGAGCACCTGCTCCCATACCTCCGGGTACGACGGGTGCGCCACGCGATCCCAGCGGTCGGGCACGGGCGTCGCCATGATGACCGTGCAGCCCGGCTTACCGATCGCCTCGACGAGCCCGCCCAGATAGCCGAGGCCCGACGAGATCAACGTCAGGATCGGATTCACGTGCGAGAACACCGCGTAGGGGCTGTCGTCGGGCACGCCGTACACGATCACGTCGAACCGCTCGCGCGACTGGTCGCGCCGCGGCGGAAACATCGCTTCCATCGTGGAGACGATCGCCCGGCGCGCTTGCGCGACCGAGCCGGCGACGATCCGGGTTGCGCGAAATGGATCGGCGAGGAGCGTGTCGATCTTGAAGACCGGGCGGCCGAGCCGCCGCTCGAGATGCGCGCCCATCTCGTCGAGCACGACGTGCATGCGGTTACCGTGCACCGACATCGACATCCCGTCGGGCGTGTGGGTCACTCGGATCGAGTGGTAGGTGGAGAGCCCGACGCACACCGACTTCCACCCGCCGTTGAAACCGCGCATGTGGCCCGCGTTCACGTACACGAGCAGATCGGATTCAGTGACGAGCCGGTTCACCACGACGGGGTAGCCGTGCTCCGGCGTCCGCCCGAGCTCGACGAGCGCGTCGGGATCCTCGGCGTCGTGGCAACCCAGGCGGTCGCCGAACTCGACCACCAGGTCGGCGCCGATGATGCGCGCCAGCTCGGCCGGGCGCAGCTTGCGGTGCAGCGCGTTGGCGCACACCAGCGAGACCTGTCTGCGCGCGACGCCGGCGGCGGCCAGCTCCTTCAGCACGGCCTCGATCGCCACCGAGCGGATCGGCCCGTACGACGGCACCGTCGCGTCGTCGAAGGCGATCGTGACGCGCGCGCTCGGCTTGACGAGCTCGCGGATGGGCGGCAGTCCGAGCGGGTGCGTGAGCGCGTCGTCGACCGCCGTCGCCAGGTCGGCGACGGGCGGCGGCGCCACCGCTTCGCTGTTCGCGAAGACGCGGGTCCGCGCCGGCAGGCTCGCGGTGAGCGTCGTCTCGCCGTACGGGAGCTCGACGTTCACGACGTCGAGATCGGCACGACCGGATCGAGGCTCACGGGCTGCCGTAGATCCGGCGGTACTCGTCCCAGGACAGCACGACCCGCTTGACGTAGAGCCGCGTCTCGTCGAAGGGGATCTGCTCGACGAACGCCTCGAGGTCGTCCGTGCGCCGCGAGCTCATCCACTGGCGCACCTTGTTGGGCCCGGCATTGTAGGCGGCCACCGCGAGCCTCGGATCGTTGAACTCGCGCATCAGCCCGGCCAGGAAGCGAGTGCCGAGCTCGATGTTGAAGCCAGGATCCTCGAGGTCGCCCGCCGGCGCCATCAGGCGCGCGGTCGATGGCATGAGCTGCATCAGCCCGCGCGCGCCCGCGCGCGAGGTCGCGCGCGGATAGTAGCTCGACTCCTCGCGCACCACGGCGGCGACCAGGTAGGGATCGATTCCGCGGCGCTGCGCGGCGTCGCGCATCTCGTCACGCCACGCGTACGGATAGAACATCTCCCAGAAGGCGCGCGGCAGCGCGGGATCGCCCGTGGCCGCGAGCGAATCGAAGTGTCGGCGCATGATCCGGAGCGCCATGTGGTAGCGCTCCGCCTCGATGTACACGCCGGCCATTCCGTAGAGCCGAACGGGGTCGCCGGCCGCGCTGCGGACCGCGTCCTCGAGCTCGGTCGCCGCCTCTTCGAGGAGATTGATCCGCCGGAGCAGCACGACGCGCGCGAGGCCCGCATGGTCCGTGAGCGCGGCGCGCGGCTCGGGTGGTAGCACGATCTGACCTGACACGCCGCCCTCGCGGGTGCGGCCGAGCCGGGCCGCGGCGAGCATGCCGTAGTAGCTCCGCGGAGCCTCGGCCAAGATCTGGTTGTAGAGGTCCGTCGCGCCGGCCGCGCCCGCCTGCTCCCGCGCGCGCGCGCTCCAGTAGACCGCCGGGAGCCGGTAGGCGCCCGCGTTGCCGAGCTCGGCCAGGCGCGTCCAGCTCTTCTGGGCGCCGTGCGCGTCGCGCTTGGCGTAGGCCAGCCAGCCCAGCCGCCAGAGTGAGGCGGCGCCCGCCTCACGCGTCGGGAACTGTGTGGCGACCGCGCGGTAGGCGCTGATCGCGTCCGTCGCTCGGTTGAGGTCCTCGAGCACGCGCGCTTTCAGGTACAGCGTCTCGGCCTTCTCGGCTTCGGTGCCCGCGCCGCCGATCGCATCGAGGCTCGTGAGGGCGCGGGCCGGGTCGTTGCCACGCACGTACAGCCGGGCCTGCTCGAGTCTCAATCCCGGCCGGCGCTCGGCCGCCGAGCGATCGATCACCAGCCCGAGCGTGCGCGCCGCGACGTCGTAACGCCGGAGATTGCGCGCGCCGTCGGCCACGACGCGAAGGGCGCGGGTGACGACGGCGCCCTCCTTCGTATCGTCCACGATCGACTGGGCCTCGCTCATCGCTCCGTCGGACACGCCGGCACGAAGCAGCCGCTCGGCGCGGTCGACCCGCTGGGCCGCCGTCAACGGCGGGAGCCGGGCGCCGGCGGCTTGCAGGGCGGCGATGCGGTCGGCGGCCCCGTCGGCGTAGCCGCTCGCCGGCGCGAGGAGCCGCACGTCCCGATAGGTCAGCGCCGCGGCGTCGGCCTGGCCGAGCGCTTCGGTCGTCTGCGCGAGCAGGTAGAGCGCGTCGGGCACATCGGGCGAGTCGGGATAGGCGTTGATCAGGCGCACCAGTACAGTCTGCGCCGACGCGTCCTGATCGGTGCGCAGGTCGATGGTGGCTGCCAGCAGGAGCGCGCGCGGCGCCAGACGGCTCTTCGGGTATCGGTCGGCGACGCTCAGCGCGGCCTCACGCGCCGCGGCCAGGTCGTCGCCGCGCGAGAGGGCTTCGGCGCGCAGATACCGGACGTGATCGCCGATGACGCTGTCCTTCGCCGCGTCGGTCCCGAACTCGCGGATCAGCGGCTCGACGTCGCCCTGCTGGTAGGCCTCGACCGCGGCCGCCCACGCGCGCTCCGGCTCCGACAGGGTGCCCGGCGCCTCGGACTCGGCGACCACCGCCACCGGCGCCGCCAGCACGACGGCGGCGAGCACGACGCGCAGGAGCGCGGCGTCGCGCGTCGCCCGCCAGGTGAACGCGATGCGCTGGAGCGCCGTGAGGTTCGAGAGCACCGCGAGGACCCACAGCGCCGGCTCGAGCAGGTCGAGGAGGGCGCCGAGGATCAGACAGATCATGCGCTCCGGGCGCTCCATGATGCCCACGGTGCAGCGCACCCCGATCGACTCGGCGCGCGCCTTCGTGTAGCTCACCATCATCGAACCGATCAGCCCGGCCATCGCGACGATGGCGCCGCGCGTGTGGGCGACCTGGGCGTAGAGCACGACGATCGCGAGCAGCACGACCAAATCCGAGTAGCGGTCGATGACCGAGTCGAGAAACGCCCCGAACGCCGAGACCTGGCCGGAGGCTCGCGCCAGCGAGCCGTCGAAGAAGTCGCAGAGCCCGGCCAGGATCAGGAGGATGCCGCCGGCGCGGATCCGGCCCGCGATGAACGCCGTCGCGGCCAGCAAGCTCACGCCGAGCCCGATGAGCGTCAGATGGTTCGGCCGCAGATGGAGCCGCCGGTAGAGCGCCAGCCCGATCGGATCGATCCAGGTCCTGACAGGCTCTCGATAGCGGCCCAGCATCGTCAGATGGGCTGGACGAGCGCCTGTTCGAGCGCCTCCCGCACGCGCCCGAGCGCGTCGGGATCCTCGACCTTTCGGCCCTGGCCGTCGTGCACGTAAAACGTGTCGACCGCCTGATCGATCTCGGTGGCGATCCTTGCCGTGGCGATGTCCAGACCCAGCCCCGCCAGCGTGCGCGTGACCAGATAGAGGAGACCGAGCCGGTCGGGACACTTCGCCTCGAGCACCGTGTAGTCGTCAGAGAGATGGTTGGCGAGCGTGATCTTCACCGGGCCCTGCGCGCCCGAGGCGCGACCGGCGGCCCGGCGCTTCTCGAGCAACGTCGCGACCTGCGCCTCGCCCGTGAGCACCATCCGAAGGGCGTCGAGCGTGCGCCCCCAGTACGCGGGCGAGGTGACGGCGTCGCCGACCGGATCGTTGACCTGGAACGTGTCGATGGCGATGCCGTCGCCGCGCGTATGAATCTGCGCGGAGATGATGTTCACGCCCTGGGAAGCCAGGGTGCCGGCGATCAGCGAGAAGAGTCCCGGCAGGTCGCGGGTGACGACGACGAGATCTGACGATCCCAGATCGGGATGATGGAACAGCTCGGTCACGACGGGCGCGGCACCGAGCGCCTGGAGCATCTGCAGGTGCTCGGCCATCCGCTGCACGCCCGTCGTCGCCAGGTAGCGCTCGGACATCATCGCCAGGTGCGCCTTGACCGCCTGCGCCGGAATCTCGTCGCCGACAGCGTGGCGCAGCCGGTCGGCCAGCTGCGTGCGGCTCGGACGCTGGCTGCGGCCGCCCGTGAGCTGGGTGAGCGTGCGCTTGTAGAGCTCGTGCAGGATCGTCGCCTGCCATGGCGTCAGGACGCCGGGCCCGACCGCGCGCATGTCTGCCCAGGTGAGCAGGTAGAGCATCCGCAGGCGCTGCGGATCGGCGGCGGTCGCCGCAAAGTCGGCGATGGTCTTGGGATCATCGATGTCGCGCCGCTGGGCGATGTGCGACATCGTCAGGTGGTGCGCCACCAGGAACTCGACCAGCGCGCCCTCCTCGGACGGCAGCCCGATGCGCGCGACCAGCTCCTGGATCAGCGGGATGCCCTTGGCGACGTGGCCGTGGCCGCGCGCCTTGCCGACGTCGTGCAGCAGCATGCCGAGCATGAGCAGCTCGGGCTTGTCCACCTCGGAGAGCACCTGCGCGGCGCCTTCCGATTCGGCCGACTGCCCGGGCGCCAGCGCCTCCAGGTGCTCGACGGCGAGCAGCGAGTGCTGGTCGACGGAGAACTTGTGGTAGACGTCGTACTGCACCAGGCACGTCAGCGCGCCGAATTCCGGCAGGAACCGTCCGAGCAGCCCGAGCTCGTGCATCTCGCGGAACGTCTGCGCGACGCGTCCCCACGTGCGGCAGATGTCGAGGAACAGATCGCGCACCGGCGCCGACCGCTGGAACCCGCCGTCGGCCAGATAGAGCGTGTCCTCGAGCGCTCGCTCGAGATCGAGCGAGAGCTCGCAGCCCAGTCGATGGAGATGCCAGAACACTTTCATGAGCCGCGTCGGATCGGCGCGCAGCGGGCTCGAATCGCGATCGGCCAGGTGCAGCTGGCCGTCGAAGAACACGAGTCCGTCGGCCAGCGCCTGCTGCCGCTGGCGCCCGCCGGCCGAGCCGCGCCGCGACAAGGTCTCCTGGCAGCGCGCGATGAGCCGGCGCGACACACGGTGGATCGCGCGCGCGTGCAGGTAGTAGTCGCGCATGAAGCGCTCGACGCCGAGCGAGGTTTCGTCGTTCTCGTAGCCGAGGTTCTTGGCGATCCGCGGCTGCAGATCGCGCGAGAGCACGTCGTTCTTGTGGCCCGAGAAGAAATGCAGCTCGTTGCGCACGCGCCACAGAAAGGTCAGCGCCGCGTCGGTGGCCGCCTGCTCGCGCGGCGTGATCAGACCCTTGTCGGAGAGCTCGCGCAGGGTGCGGGCGCCGAACTTGGCCGCGCCGAGCCACATCGCGGTGTGCACATCGCGCAGGCCCCCGGCCGACTCCTTCACGTTCGGCTCGCCGATGTACGGCGAGGCGCCGTAGCGCCGGTAGCGCTGGTCGCGCTCGGTCAGCGTGGTCTCGAGGAACTGCGCGAAGTCGCGCCGGTAGACGTTTTCGCGCAGCACCTTGCGGAACCGGCCGAAGAGCCGCCGGTCGCCGGCCAGGAATCGCGCCTCCTGCATCGACGTGCGGCTCGGGAAATCGGTCCGTGCCATCGCCACGCAGTCGTCGAGCGAGCGCAGGCTATGGCCGACCTGGAGCCCGAGATCCCACAGCGAGTAGAGAAGCTCTTGCATCATCCGCTGCACGTACGGCGACTGCTCGCCGTCGTAGACGACCATCAGATCGATGTCGGAGAGCGGATGCAGCTCGCCGCGGCCGTAGCCGCCCAGCGCGGTGACCACCAGCGCGGTCGGCTCGAGGCGCGCCCGCGCGGCGTCGTCCTCGATGAGCTTCGTCAGCGAGAAGATCACGTCGTCCATGAGGCGGGCGTGCGTGCGGACTGATTCCTGCCCGGACGCGCCCTCGGCGTGCCTCACCTTCAGGGAGTCGAACCCCTGAGCGAGTGCCTGACGGAAGAATTCGAGCCGAAGGCGACGCCGGTCTTCGGCGCGCTCGGCCCTTGCTTCGGCACGCCGGGCCCGGCGAAACAGCTCGACGGACATGACAAAAGAGCGTAGCAATGCGGCGGGAAGACTGTCAAATGCGACGCAGACTTACTAGAATGGCCGGGTGAGAAGACTCTGGCGGCCGGTCCTCGATGGCCTGATCCCCTACGATGCGGGCCTCTCGCTCGAAGCCCTGTCGCGGCAGCTCGGTCTCGATGAGCTCGTCCGGCTCTCGGCCAACGAAAATCCGCTGGGGCCCTCGCCGCGCGCGGTGGCCGCGGTCGAGCGCGAGGCCGCCCGGATCCATCTCTACCCCGACGGCGGCTCGACCGCGCTGCGCGAGGCGCTCGGTCGGATCCTCGGTATCGGCGCCGACCAGATCGTCGTGGGCAACGGGGCCGACGAGCTGATCGCGCTGATCGCGGCCGCGGCCTTCGAGCCGGGCGACGAGGTGATCGTGCCGACACCGTCGTTCGAGCCCTACGAGATCTCCGCGAGGCTCGCCGGCGCCCGTGTCATCGAAAGCCCGCTGGCCGGGTACGAGACCGATCTGGACGATGTCCGGCGCCGGGTGACCGATCGGACGAAGGCGGTAATGCTCTGCTCGCCGCACAATCCGGCAACGACCATCATCCACAAGGGCCCATTGCTCGCGTTCCTCGACGCGCTCGGTCCGGATTCGCCGCTCGTCGTCCTCGATCAGGCGTACGTGGACTTCTGCGAGGATCCCGATCACTTTGACGGGGTCAGGCTTCTCGAGCGCTACCCGCAGCTGGTCGTGCTCCGCACGTTCTCGAAGATCGCGGGGCTCGCCGGGCTTCGCGTGGGCTACGCGGTCGCCAGCGCGGAGACGATCGATCGCTTCAATCGCGTTCGCGCGCCCTACAACGTGAACCGGCTCGGTCAGGTCGCGGCGCTGGCGGCCCTCGAGGACCACGCGCACGTAGAAAAGACGCGGCGGGTCGTGCTGGAGGAGCGAGCCTACCTGAGCACCGAGCTGACCAAGCGCGGCTACGCGTTCCCGGCCTCGCACGCGAATTTCCTGCTGGTCGCGGTGCCGGATGCTCCGGGCCTGCGTGCGCGTCTGATGAAGGCGGGCATCCTGGTCCGCGACGGCGCCGGGATCGGCTTTCCCGGTCATCTTCGGTTCTCGGTCGGGCTGCGCGAGACGAACGAGAAGCTGCTGTCCCTGCTCTAGCCGTCTCCCGAATCGGGTTCAGCGGCCCAGTCGCGACTCGACGTCGTCGAGCCAGGCATTGACGGCGCGAATGTGCAGGTCGATGAGCGCGTCGATGTCGGCGGGAACCGCGAGATCGTGGGCCCGGCAGTACTCGCCCACCGTCGCGTCGACGTCGAAGAACGAGGTCGCGACGGAGCCGGCTTCCATCTCGTTGACCTCGGCGCGACGCTCGGCGCGCCGCTCGCTCTCGTCGGGCTCGATCCGCTCGAGCAGCGCCACCATGCGCTCGTAGAGCGCCCCGTAGCGATCGCCCATCGCGAAGTACGGCGCCAGGCCCTGCGCGGCGAGGTAGTCGGCCACGGTGCCCCTGTCGCCGTACACACCCGCCGTCTGGGGATGCGGCTCCAGGTGTCCGAAGCTCTCGTTACCGTCGGGATCTGTCCAGCGGGCGAGCGGATAGAGACGGCACGCCAGCGGGCGATCGGGATGGACGCTGCAGCCGCGCTCGTCGAGGAACACACACGAGCGGTCGTCGCGAGTCTGGAGTACGGTGCCGCCCGCCTCGGTGTGGCGGGCGAAGAATTCGGTCGTCGTCAGACCCAGCCTTCGAGCGAGGCGCAGCCCCTCGTACGGCCCTACGCGAATCGCCTTGCCGTAGCAGCAGCGCTTGCATGCATTGCAAACGTACGAGAAGCGACTGCCTCGCTCGAGGCTGAAGTCGACGTTCGCCAGGAGATCACGGTATGGAACGGCTGCGCTCCTGGCGAAGAATCACGTTACTGCTTGCCCTCGGTCTTGCCTTCGGTCTTACCGCCCATCTTGCCTTCAGTCTTACCGCCCATCTTGCCTTCGCTCTTACCACCCAGCTTGCCCTCACCCTTACCACCGCCCTTACCCTCACCCTTGCCGCCGGACTTTCCCTCGCCCTTGCCGCCAGCCTTGCCGTCGGCTTTGCCTTCGCTCTTTCCGTCGGTCTTGCCGTCGGTCTTGCCCTCGCCCTTGCCCTCGGTCTTGCCCTGGGCGATCGAGTCGGCAGGGCGGACACCCATGGCAACGCCGAACGCCGCGATGGCCGCGGCGAGCTTGAGGGTGTCGCGCCGGCTGACGCCGGCCTCTCCTGGGGACTGCTCGTTCCGATCCGTCATCGTTTCCCTCCGTGGGCTGTGGTCGGTCGACTACACCCTTCGCGCGCCGCACGATAGCATAAATACTGGGTTTTCCGAAAACCGGCGCGTCGCGCGCGCGGTACTCAGCGGTGCTGGGCGCGCATGGCGGCGAGCTGCTTCTCGAGCTCTTCCAGGCGCCGGAGCAGGGTGTCGCGCTCGGCCGTCAGCGACGAGATCTGCCGCTCGCGGCGCTGATCCTGCTGCGCGAGCCTGGTCTGGAGCTCCGCCTCTCGCTTGTAAACGTCCTTCAGCTCGGCCTCGAGACCGGCGACGCGCTGCTTGGACGGGAGGTAGCCGACGAACAGCACGTAGACGACCAGCAGGAGAAGGATGAGGCTCGCCAGGACGAGGAACCAGGGAATGCGCGCGTTCGGCCCGTCCGCCACGGGCTCGGATTCTAGCAAAGTTCTGAATTTTGCTATCATCCCGGGTGTGGAGCTTCGCGCCTTCTTCGACCGAGCGATTCGGGCGAGCTTCCACGACCTGGCCATCGGCAACGACCCGGCCTCGCCGTACCTCGCCGATCTCTTGACGCGCTTCGCGCGCACCGAGAACCTCTACCCGCGTGGGGCGACGATTCCAAGGCTCGAGACCGTCGTCGAGCTGCTCATCGAGGCCGGGACCGCCTGGGACGGCTCGTACTTCCAGCCCGAACACGAGGTGGCCGTGTCCCAGCACATCGGCGACTTCACCCTGTTCATGACCGGAATCTTTCGCGAGCGTGTCGAGCGGACGGTATCGGTCGGCTATTACATCGGCCAGGGCAAGCGCGCTTATCACTTCGTGTCCGAGCACGGTCGCGCGACCTCCAAAGCGGACGCGGCCGCCGCAGCGCCGCTCTTCCGGCGGCTCGCCGACCGGTTCGAGGGCTACGCGGGCGCGCTCGACTACGCGCGCCGCGTCTACTTCATCGACCATCCCGCGCACCCGTTCTTCCAGCTCAGATTCGGATGACCGATCCTGCGGCGAGCCTCGACCGGGGGTCGCTCCGGGGCCTCTCCGAGGAGGCCCTCGACGAGAAGCTGCGCGCGTTCGCGAACGCGCACGGCGCCGGAGCCCTGCCGGCGCTGAGCGGGCTTGCCGACAGCGCCGAGGACCGCGCCGTGCGCCGAGCCGCGAAGCGGGCGCTCTACCGGCTCTCGCAGCAGGGCGTGACGCCCGCACCCGCGCCGCCGGTGGCCCCGGTCGTCCGCCGGGGTACGCCTCACGCGGTGCGCGCGTGGCTGTCGGGGATCGACGGCAGCGGGTCGCGTGCAGCATGGATCCTCTTCGAGGGCGCCTACGGCGGCGGCGCCCTGTGCTCGCTGATTCTCAACGACGTGATCGGTATCGGCGAGGTCGCCGGCGGCGACATCACCAAGCGCCGGCTCGAGGCCGAGCTGGCCTCCTTACGGGCGGCGCAGAAGCTCCCGTGGGTCGAGACCGAGCCGGCACGGGCGCTCGGCCTCGTGGCCGAGGCGCTCGAGCTCCATCGCCAGCTCGGCACCTCGCCGCCGGCGGCGTTCGGGCGCTGGCAGCCCTTCTTCGCCGACGTCGCGCCCGCCGGCCCGCCGCCGTTGCCCGAGGCCGATCCGGCGCTGGCCGACCGCGCCGTCGAGCTGCTCGGGCTGCCCGAGATGGCCGGCTGGTTCCTCGATCCCGAGACGGTCCAGAGCGACGCGCTCGAAGTTCAGGAAGCGCGCGAGAGCCGGCTGGTGGTCTCCGACCAGATCAAGGTCGAGCGCCAGGAGGCGATCCTCGGCCGCGTGATCGATCGCGAGTTCACGCCCGAGGCGCGCCGCCGCTGGAGCCGCCGCTTCGCGGAGATGGCCTGGGTGTTCGGCGCGACCGACCGTAGCGAGCACGCCGCGATCGCCGCCGCAGCGGCCGCGGCATTCGCCGATGGCCAGAGCTCACTCACGCATGATCCGCTCGCGCGCGCGCTCGCCCAGCGTGCGATCGAGCTGGCGGCCGAGGTGGCGGCCGGCCGGCTGAGGGCCGCCGACGTGAGCCGCAAGCCCTGATCACCGACGTCCCGGGCATTCGCGTCGGTCAGGCGACCGATCTCGCCGGTCTCACCGGCGTCACTGTGGTCCTGTGCGACCGCCCGGCTGTGTGCGGCGCCGAGCTCCGGGGCGGCGCGAACGACGTTGTTGGGCTGGACTATCTCGATCCGCGCCATCTGGTACCGACCGTCGAGGGCGTGGTCCTCGGTGGCGGCAGCCGCTTCGGCGGCGAGGCAATCTGGGGCGTCATGCGCTGGCTCGAGTCGCACGGCTGCGGCTTCGCGGCCGGCCCCACTGTCGTTCCGCATGTCCCCGGCGCGTTCATCTTCGATCTCAACGTGGGCGACGGGCGCGCGCGTCCAACCCGTGAGATGGGCACCGAAGCGGCCGCTGCGGCCGCCGCCGGCCCGATCGTCGAGGGCAACGTGGGCGCCGGCACCGGCGCGAGCGTCGGCAAGGTGTATCGCATCGCCCGCGCGATGCGCGGCGGCATCGGCAGCGCCTCGCGCCGGCTCGGCGACGTCGTGGTGGGAGCGCTGGTCGTGGTGAACGCGGTCGGCGACGTGCGCGATCCCGAGACCGGCGCGCTGATCGCCGGCACCCGCGAGGCGCCCCATAGCCTGCGCCTCGTCGATTCGGCTCGCGAGCTGGCGGGCGGCCGAGCGCTCGAGCGCTTCGCGGCGCCCGAGAGCACGACGATCGGCGCGGTGGCCACCAACGCGCGCCTGAGCAAGCCCGAAGCTGCCAAGCTCGCCTCGCTCGCGATGCTCGGGTTCGCGCGCGCGCTGTCACCGCCACACACCGCGTTCGACGGCGACACGCTCTTCGCGCTGTCGGTCGGCAATCTGCCGGCCGACATCACGCGGCTCGGCCTCTCGGCGGCCGACGCCGTGGCCGAGGCGATCGCCCGCGGCGTCCGGACTGCGACCTCGCTCCCGGGCCTTCCCGCGGCGCGCGATCTGGAGTGAGCCTGATGATCGTAGAAAACCTGGAGGGAATAACGCCGCTCCGCAACGGGAGGCGATGATGCGCATTCGCTTCTGGGGCACTCGGGGATCCCTGGCGACGCCGGGGCCCACGACCCTGCGCTACGGCGGCAACACCTCCTGTGTCGAGGCGCGCGCGGCCGACGGCACTCTCATCGTCCTCGACTGCGGCACCGGCGCCCATCGCCTCGGTCAGGCGCTGATCGCCGAATCGCAGCGGCCCGTGCGCGGCCACTTGATGATCAGCCACACGCACTGGGATCACATCCAAGGCTTTCCCTTCTTCGCCCCGGTGTTCGTGCAGGGCAGCGAGTGGGATCTCTACGCGCCCAGCGGCCTCGGCGAGCGCCTGGAAACCGTGCTCTCCGCGCAGATGCAGCATCCGTACTTTCCGGTCACGCTTGGCCAGCTCGCGGCGACCATCCGCTACAACGATCTCGGCGAGGGCGCCTTGACGGTCGGCGGCGTGCGCGTCGTCGCGCAGTACTTGAATCATCCGGCGCTGACGCTCGGCTATCGGCTCGAGGCCGATGGTGTGGCGATCGTCTATGCGTGCGATCACGAGCCGCACATGCGCGAGCCGGCCGAGGCAGCCGGCGCGGCCGGCGAGGGCATGCCGCACGCCGAGGACGCGCGGCACGTCGCGTTCCTCGAGGGCGCCGATCTCGTCATCCACGACGCACAGTACACGTGGGCTGATTACGCGGAGAAGGTCAACTGGGGCCATTCACCGGCTGAGGCCGCCGTGGACTACGCGCTGGCGGCACACGCTCGACGGCTCGCGCTCACCCATCACGACCCGCTGCGTGACGACGATGCGGTCGATCGGCTGGTCGAGGCTTGCCGCGCGCGGGTCCGCAAGGCCGGCGGCACGCTCGAGGTCTTCGCTGCGGCCGAGGGGCTGACGCTCGATCTGGCGCCGCGCGAGGTCCGCACGACGCGGCCTCGGCGAAAGGCCGCGGCCTCTTCGGGATCGAAGTCAGCACCCGCCCATGTCATTCTGGTCGCCGACGACGACCCCGTGATCCTCGAGCTCCTGAAGTCGACCCTGCGGTCCGACGCGTTCCGGCTTTACACGGCCACCGACGGCGAGACGGCGCTACGCATCGCGCGTGCCGTACGCCCCTCGCTGATCCTGCTCGACTGGCTCATGCCGAAGCTCGCCGGCACCGAGGTCACCCGCGCGCTGCGCGCCGACTCGGACCCCTACTTTCGCGAAGTACCCATCGTGCTCCTCACCGCGGAAGGCAGCGCCGAGAAGACGCAGGAAGGCTTCGCCGCGGGGGTCACCGACTACCTGACGAAGCCGTTCAAGGGGCCGTTCGTTCGCGCGCGCGTGCGCGCCTGGCTGGATCGGGTCGGGACCGATTCGGACCGCGGCGCATAGCCATCGATTGTTCCCGAGTAACGGGGGAGGCGCGGCCGCGTCGCCGCGGCCAAACCGCTGACCTACCGGGCTGATCCAGGCGCCCTGCCCGGCGCCTAGCGTTTCGCCGACGTTGCAAGCGCCGCCGTAACGGACGGCACGCCGAGCGCGCGCTAGCGGCGGAACCAGCCCACGACCGCGTACGCGAGGAGCGCGCCGACCAGCCAGAGCGAGCGCCACACCACCGCCGCGCGCTCGGCCGGCATCGTCGCGATGACGAGCGGATGCAGGCGCGTGGCGATGAGCGCGCCCCCGAGGGCGCCGCCGATGTGGGCGCCGTTGTCGATGAACGGATCGGTGAGGCCGCCGGCGATCGTGTAGATCGCCCAGACCAGCAGCACGAAGCCGACGCGCCGATCGCGCACGAGCAGGCGCTCGCGCTCCCGGCGCAGCAGTACGATCGCCGCCGCCTGCAGACCGAAGATCGCGCCCGAGGCGCCGACGGACGGTCCTGGGGTCATCGCGAGGCTCATGAGGGAGCCCGCCAGCCCGCTCAGCACGTAGAGCACGACGAACTGGGTGCGCCCGAACGCGGCCTCGCACACCATGCCGAGGATGTAGAGCGCCACGCCGTTGCCGATCAGGTGCTCGGCACCGCCGTGCAGCCACGGCGCGGTCAGGAGGCGCCAGTACTCGCCGGCCGCGACGCGCTCACGCGCAAGCGCGCCCATGGCGATGATCCCGTCCTTCGACGCGAGCGCGCCCGTGTGAATCTCCGCCACGAAGATCGCGGTGAGCAGAGCGAGGATCGCCAGAGTCGCCGGCGGCAGGCGACCCATGCGCCGCTCGAAATCGATCTTGCGCGAGAGCAGCATCTCGGGCGTGATGCGCAGCGGCTGCTCGGGCACCGCGCTCACGTCAGCGGCGCTCACCGGTATCGAGCATGACGCCAAGGGCCATCGCGATGCGTCGGTCGAACGCGCGCGACGGGTCGGCGGTGAGGTCGAGCACGTAGCGGTCCAGTAACGTGAACTTCCGGTTGAACTCGCCGAAGATCTCGGCGTCCGCGCCCCGGACCAGGACGAAGTTGGTCCGCAGAAAGCCGAAGAAGGTGCCGATCACCCGCCGGAGCAGCGAGAGGACGATCGAGTCCTCGATGGCCATCGCTAGCGGCTCGCCGCCGGGCCCGGTGACGCGCCAGCGCTTGCGGATGACGTTGTGTAGATAGCTCTTGCTCAGGACCGCGAGCAGCTCGCCGGCCGCGGTCACGATCGTGTATGTCCGGGTCAGGAACGCCACGCGCTGGTCCTGCAGCACGCGCAGCAAGGTCTCGCGCCGCGAGTCGTCGCGGTAGATCGTCACGTGGCGGAGCGGGCGCATGGACATCGAGACGATCAGGAAGATGAAAGCCGCCACCGGCACGGAGAGCATGATCGAGAGTCCGGTCTCGTCCCGCGCCAGGATGCCGGCGGCCCAGCCCATGATCGTCAAGGTCACGATGACCGCCACCAGGTAGGCCACGAGCGTCCGTACCGGGTAGGCTGGACGCTCGACATAGAGAATCGGCGTGCCGTCCTCCGCCCAGACCTCGTACTTCGACGTGATCGTGAACACCCGCTCGCGCAGCAGGAAGATGTCGCGGTCGAAGGCGTGATCGACGCCGGGCGTCGGCGGGCGGGGCGCGCGGGCGTCGGGCCCCGCGCGCAGGTGCCGGCGGCAGGTCGGGCACTCGAGGAGGCGGCCGGCGTATTCCGGCCTGAGCTCGTATACCTCGCCGCACGGGCAGGAGACGACGATACCGACGCCCGCCCGGCTCACGGCGTGGACGGGCGCGGCCCCATGGCCATGGATTATACTCATTACCGCATCGACCTGCCGCGCGCTAAACTTTTGAAAACAGCTCGTTACGGACCTCGATGAGCCGTGGGACTCCGGGCAAATCCGTACGCCGCAACCGTCACACGATCTACGGCGAGAGCCGGTGTTGGAAGATCCAGTCGCTTGTCAAACTACTTGGCGGGTCGTCAGCCTCGGGCGTCGATCCACTTCTTCGCCATCTCGATCGCGTACGCATTAGCGTCCTGCTCGGTATCGAACTTCACGTCGACCGGCGCCATCACTGGGAAAATGCTCACCATCGCCTTCGGGTGCCATCGGTCGTCGTCCGACTGATACGATTGCGGCTCGATCCGCCAGCCCTTGTACTGACCGTCGGGCATGTTCGGCTCCGTTCGCTTTCCCTCGGCTCGCGCGAGTCTATGGTGTCCGGGCCATTCCCGAGGCATCGACCAAACCGCGCCGCTTAGTACTCGCGTGATGACCGGTACGAGAGTGGAGGCTTAGATTTCGGCCGTAGGCTTGAAGCCGATGTCTTTGCCGCTACTCTCGAACACCTGAATCGTGATGATGGCTTCCCATCGAATGAGTAGTTCGGTCGATGCGAATTGCCAGTTGACCTGCTTCACGCCGACGGCAAAGGGTCGGAACTCATGAATCGTATGCGTCCTCAGCCATAGCCCCACGGTGATCGTCTCAACAATGGTTCCTTCGATCGCCCACCGACTAGGCTTGGTAGCCGGCGCGGCCCCTACGATGAGCCTTGCGTGCTCGTCGTGAAGCCAAACTGCAACTATCCTGGTCTTCTCGTCCATACTCTGAGTGGATCGATATGCAAGATCGTCGCCAGCCGGCTCGACTTCAGAAAATCAATCGCTTCGAGGATGCTACAAGCCGCACGCTGACAGAACAGGCTGCCAAAAAGAGCAGATCGTTAACCGGCCCCAGGGTGTAGTGCATCGGCAACTATTTGCCCGTGCAGGCGTGGGGACGGTCGTCACTGGTGTTGACGCGTTTGTTTGACGCCCGAGTCAGATCCTCGACATCGTTGGTCGGCCGCAATCGCCGGGGGTTCCGTCGGGCAACAGCAGAGTCCCTCTCGGCATAGGCAACGAAATTTCGGAGGCCCCACGGCAAAATTCGGCGATTTTCGGGCTGCGGGCGGCGCTCATAACAGGTCGCGCGATGGATTATACTCACGGCCATGTCGGTGCGCGGGAAGGTCATCCCGTTTCCCAAATTTCCGAGAGAGTCCGGGAGCGAGCGCGGCCTGGTCGAAGTGCGCCGCTGCGCTCAGGCCGAAGCGCTCGTCCTGAAAGGCCTCTTCGAGAGCCAGGGCATCCCTACTCTGCTCCGTTCACGCCTGGCCCACTCGGTGTATCCGTTCAGCGTCGGCTGCCAGGGTGAAGTGGTCGTCCTGGTCCCGGCCAGCGAGGCCGCGCTCAGCCGCCGTCTGCTCTTTCGCCTCGCCTCGTCGCCGCCTACGCCACTTCCGCAATAACGGCTTCCAGCGCTCGGAGCGCGAGCGCCAGCGCCTGAGGCTCCAAGGTGCCGCCGCGGTCGCGCCGCGTGTGATACGTGTGAAACGGCGCGGGCCGGTGGATCAGATGACGAAGCGCGCTGCGGACCGGACTGAATACGAACTGTCGCAGCGCATCCGCGTTCGCCGTGGGCACCAGCGTGAAGCCGTAGGCCGGCACACCCAGCGGCGCGAACGCCCGATGATCGCTGCCGAACATCGGGATGCGGCCCACCGTATGGTAACCGGTGTCGCGCCGTAGCCCGAGGCCCTCGAGCGCGCGCGAGACGGTCTGGAGGAACGGCGTCTCCTCGGCCGCGTCCCAGATCGCGACGCTGTCGCCGATGCCGCACAGCTCGAGACTCAGCACGCCGGCCAGGTCCGCGATGCCCGTGTCGTGGACGTAGTGTCGCGCGCCGAGATAGCCGCGCTCCTCCTCCGCCGTGAAGAGAAACCGCACGCGCAGCTTCGTCGGGGGCGCGACGGCGAGCCGCTCGATCAGGCTCAGCAAGAGGCCGACCGACGCCGCGTTGTCGTTGGCGCCCGGGCTGCCCGGCACCGCGTCGTGATGCGCGGCGAGCAGGAGCACGCGGCTCCCCGAGCCGAGGTCGACGCTGTAGTTCTCGCCCGAGCCCTCGGCCGACGCGAAGCGATGCACCGCGAACGGCACGGCGAGCGCGTGCAGGTAGCGCGCCATCGCGTGCTCGCGCTCGGGGTTCGGTCGCCCCTCGAGCAACCGCGAGAGCGCCTGGGGCGTGCGGACGCCGCGTATGACCTCGTCGATCGGCGCGGGCACCACGGGCGGCGTACGGTCGCGGGCGTTGGCCAGCTGGGCCAGTCGAGTGTTCAGGCGCCCCCGCAAGTAGAAGGCGACGTCGCGAAGCGACACGGAGCGACTCACAGTCGCAGGAGACTCCGCGCGTTCTCGGACATCCGCGCCGCGAGATCGCCGAGCGGCTCGCCGCGCAGCTCGGCCACGCGCGCCGCGGTGATCGCGAGATACGCGGGCTCGTTGCGCTTGCCGCGATGAGACTGCGGCGGCAGAAAGGGACAGTCCGTCTCGACGACGAGGCGATCGGCCGGCGCGAAGCGAGCAACCTCCGGCAGCGCGCCGGGCTTGGGATAGGTCACCGGCCCGGCCAGCGAGATCAGGAGCCCGAGATCGAGGCAGCGGCGCGCGATCCCGACGTCGCCGGAGAAGCAATGCATGATCCCGCCGCGGCGGCGCACGTCCACCTCACCGATCACGCGCAAGGTGTCGTCGTGCGCCTCGCGACAGTGGATGAGCACCGGCTTGTCCACGCGGCGCGCGAGCTCGAGCTGGCGCCGCAGCGCGCGCTCCTGGGCGGCGCGCGGCGCCAGATTGCGGAAGAAATCGAGCCCGGTCTCGCCGATCGCGACCACGCGCGGCTGGCCCGCCAGCCGCTCGATCTCGGCGAGCGCCGCGTCGTCGGCGTCGGCGGCCTCGTGCGGATGGATGCCG
>Ga0075423_10000093_pt1 | contig 54052 bp, 40 predicted proteins | sample SoiMethybrSBSTD2_FD_80114 | JGI IMG/M metagenome (GOLD analysis project Ga0075423, IMG submission 80114) | Bulk soil microbial communities from a Populus tree surrounding site in Tennessee, USA - Soil MetaG P. TD hybrid SBSTD2 | ecosystem: Environmental > Terrestrial > Soil > Tree plantation... | reverse complement strand
GATGCCGATCGCCGAGAGAAACAGCGCCACGAACCCGAAGGCGATCGACAGCAGCGCCGGCGAGCGGCGATCGGCCAGCGATCGGTCGATCCAGTGTGACATCGGCTGCATGTCGAATACTGGCAGCTGCGCGTCGATCGCCGAGATCTCCCTTCGCAGCGTGCCCGAGAGTGAGGTTGGATCACCGTTCGATCGAACGGCAAACGTCAGTCCGTCGCGCGGCTCCTGAGCGAGGGGAAAGTAATAGGCGCCGACGGCCTTGTCGCCGTCGGTGAGGCTGCGCTGCTTCATCTCGGCGACGACGCCGACGACCGTGAAGAACTCCGTCTTCGCGGTGATCGCCGTGGGGTCGTTGCTCGCGTCGCCCGGCCGATACATGCGCCGCCCGATCGGATTCTGATTCGGCCAGAAGCGCCGCGCCAGGCGATCGTCGACGATGATCACCTGCGGCGCACCTTTGGCGTCGCGATCGGTGAAGAAGCGTCCGGCCACGAGCCTGGCGCGCATCGTCTCGAAGTAGCCGGGCGACGCGTGCACGGAGCTGGGCGCCAGCAGCGATTCACCCTTCCTGGGTTGGTAGCCTTCAGCAAGGATCGCCGACATGCTTGCGCTGTTGCCGAGCGGGAGGTTGTCGATCACGCCCACGCTTGCCGCGCCCGGGATCGCGCGCAGGCGGCGAAGGGCCTCGTCGGTGAACCGCCGTCGCGCGTCGTCATCCTGGTAGCGCGCGTACGGCAGCGCCACGGTGGCGGTGAGGACGCCGCTCGCCGTGAAGCCCGGATCGACGGCGAGCGCGCGGCGGAACGTCGCGAACAACAGCCCGGCGCCAACCAGTAGCACGAACGCGCACGCCACCTGCGCGACCACCAGCACGCGCCGCAGCGATTGCGCTCCTCGACCGACCGTCGCCGATCGACCTTCCTCGCGCAGGACGGTGAGCACGTTCGCGCCTATTGTGGCGGCAACTGGAATCAGACCCAGCACGAGTCCGATCGCTGCGGCCGCGGCTACGGTGTAAACGACGATCACGGCGTCGAGGCTGATGTCGCGGGCACGTGGAAGCTCCTCGAGGTTGATCGTGTTCATCGCGCGTAATGCCGCGAATCCGATCCCGATGCCGGCGAGCGCCGATCCCAACGCCAGCATCACATGCTCGATCGCAACCTGGCGCGCGACGCGCCACGTGCCTGCGCCGAGCGCCAGCCTCGTGGCCAGCTCCTTCAACCGTACGCGCGCTCGCACGAGCACCAGGTTGGCGACGTTGACACAGCCGATCAGCAGCACGAACAGCGCACCGCCCCACATCAGATAGAGCACGGGGCGGATGTCCTCCACCATCTGCTCCTGCAGAGGGATGACCACCGTACGGAAGCCGGCGTTAATCAGGATCTGTCTGAACTGGGGGAATCGTTCGAGGTTGGCCGCGTTGAGCGCATCGATCTGCGCCTGCGCCTGCTGAACGGTCGCGCCCGGTTTCAGCCGTGCCAGGTACATGGCGTTGTTGCTATGCCGTTCGTCGTCCGATTTCTGCTTGGCGGTGAACGTCATCGGCACCCACATCGCCTTGTCTTCGTCGGTCGGCCGGAATCGGCGAGGCATGACGCCGATCACGATATGCGGCTTGCCATCGATGCGCAGCTCGCGGCCAATCACATTCCGGTCGGCGCCGAACTGCGTGCGCCAGAACCCGTCGCTCAGCACGACGACGAGCTCGTGGCCGATCTCGCCTTCCTGGTCGGTGAAAGTACGGCCCAACTGCGGTGTGATGCCCGCGACCCTGAAAAACGACGGCGTGACTGTCATGGCCTCGACCCGATTCGCCACGCCACTCTCATCGACGCTGCGATCGTCTCGTTTGTATAACGCCTGCTCGGCGAATGACGTGATGTCGCGGAGACGATCGAAGTAGTCGGGCACCGCTGCGCCGATGGGGTCGTGCACGCCGGCTCCGGGATATATGTTGCCCGCGATGACCACGCGATCCGGGTCGGGCATCGCGAGCGGCTTGAGCAGCACGCCGCGGACGACCGAGAACAACGCGACGTTCGCGCCGATGCAGACGGCGAGCGTCAGCGCCGCCGTGGTGGTGAAGGCTCTATCTTTCCAGAGCAGGCGAAGGCTGACGCGCAGATCGTTGAGCACCGCACGATCTTAGCGCCAGCGACGGGAGAGATGGGCCGCCGCCCGCCTTCGCTGAAGCTACGGCGGGTCCGCCGTAGCCTTGGCGTAGGCGGAAAGGCGGCCCCTACGTTTACTGCACGTCGACGTGCAGTGCGAATCCCGCGACCGGACTCACGGTTTGCGGCGGAGGATTGGCTCTCGAGCGCGCCTGCGCCTCCACTTCGATCGCGCAGGGCTGGCCTGGCTGCAGCGTGAATGTGCGATCGACCGATCCGGCACCAGACTGCGAGCCGAACGCGATGTCCCCGCATCCGAATTGGAGGAACGCAGTGTTTCCGCTGAGCGTCCCCGTCAGCCTCACGATTCGTGTGTGGGAAACCGTAAAGTGCAGCTTGTACGATCCCTTGGCCTCAGACACTGCGTTGTCATGGAACGACAGCGGCAGATTCGGGTCATAGGCGCCCGACGCGGTTGCAGCCGTGACGTACACGCCCGTCGCGGTGGCCGATGTCACTTCACCCAGCAACTGCGTTTCACTGAACGTCGTGGTTGCGTCGCCCGACGCCATGAAGAATTGAAACTCGGGGAACTTGCCGGTGAAGCTACCGGCGCAGTGGAGCGACTTTGAAAACGCCGAGATGTTGTCGGGCGATTTCACCGATAGGTCCACACAATCGGGATCGAACTGCACGTGACCACTGGCGTTCGCGAACACATCACCCGAGCCGTGTCCCGGACCGGCGCCGATGACGGTGACCTGCGCCGTTCCCTTTGCCGAGGGGTCGACCACACTGGTCGCTGTGACCGTGAACGTTCCTCCGGTGCTGCCTGCCGTGAACAGCCCACTGTTCGAGATCGTCGAGCCAGGCGCGGTCGTGCTCCACGTGACGTGCGAATCGGACGTGCCACGAACGGTGGCTGCGAATTGCTGCGTGCCGCCTGTGGATAATTGCACCGGGCTCGGCGTCACCTCGACCGAGATGCCGCAGTGGCTCGCTAGGCGCTGCTGGCGCGCGGTCGGATCGCCGGTGTAGAGCGCCGAGTACGCGTAGTAGCACAGCACCTGCAAGTCGGTGACGCCGTGCTCGTCGAAGTGCGCGATGAAGCCTTCGATCGACTGTGTGACATCGCTCGGCGGCGCCGGGTGCCCGAACTGCTGCGAGCCGGTGCGATCGAGGTCGAATGAATCGACTCGTGTAGTTCCGCCGGTGAAGCCGTCACCGTTCAGATCGAACCGGCTGTAGTCCGGTGCCAGCGGCTCCACGGGAGTGCCGCTGCTATCGAGCAGGTGCGCGAGAAACGCGTCGATGTCGGCCTCGGTGAAGCCCGCCTCATCATCGTTCGCGTTGAGCAGCGCCAGTCTTACGGGCGCACTCGACGGCGTTGGAAGCTGCGCGCGATCGAGCGACAGGATCGACGCGTAGGCATCGATGACCGGCGAGTTCAAGCCGCTGAGACTCCTGGCGTTGTCCGTGATCGCCCGCCGCGTCAGCGCGATCGCGTCAGGCGAATTGCGCAGCTCGTCGGACAGCAGCCAGAGATACGACGCCAGGCCGGTGACTTGCGGCGTGGCAAAACTCGTCCCCTGCGTTGCGCCACCGTCGATGGTCAGGATCCGTTCACCTACAGCGGCGACTTCGGCACCGACGTTCGAGAAGCTCGAATCGTGGAGTGCCCCGAATGTATTACCCGCCGTTGTGCTACCCACGACCACGATGTTCGGTGCCGTGCCCACGGTGTCGAGGCGATCCTGAACGACGGTGTCGTGAATCTGCGCCAATTGGATGGCGTCGGCCGCCAAGGAGGACGGGAGGTTCGGATCGTTGATGTTGCGGTCCCAAAACAGATGATTGCCAGCAAAGCCGAAGAACGGGTCGGCATCGGTGGCGCTGTTCATCAGGCTCGTGGGGAGGATCTCGCTGACGCCGAGATAAATCGTCGCCAGAAATCCATCCTCAGTGCGGCCGCCGTTGGCATTGCCTGCCGCCGAAAACGCGAGGAAGTCGTTCCAGTAGTCACGCGTCCGGTACTTGTACTCGGCGGCAATCAGGGCGCGAGCGAAGCCGCTGGTCATTTTGCTTCTGACCCAGGCGGCGTTGCAGGTGCTCAGGTTCAGCGTCGGGCTGAACTCGATTGGGCACTGGTACAGATAGCCTCTCGAGTGATTGATCAGAAACTTTCGTGTCGCCGGAAAGTACCCGATCAGCCGCTCGATCTGTCCAAACCCGGTGAGCCCTTCGATGTTGACGCCGATGATGTCGAGGCACTCCACGAACGGATTGGCACCTGTCGGCCGCGTGCCGTTGAACGCCGCCGCCATCGTCGTGGTCACGTCATAGCCGTGCGTGTCCGCGGTCGTCACCGTGTCGGGCACCGCGAAGCTGGTCGGCGGGACCTCCGCGGAGAATCCCGCGGGTGTGGTGGGCGTGAATCCGTCGGGCACGAGGATGGGGACTCGCCGCGTCGTGCAGTCCTGCAAGGCGAGATGGTTGGCGTTCCACGCGGCGGGAAACCGCGTCGGGAACACTTGATCGCCGATGTCCTGAGTGCCAGGCGGCAGCACCAGCGGCGCGCTCTCTTGCCCCGGCAACGCGAACGCAATGCCCGGCATGCTGCGGAGGCGCGCGATGATCGCTTCGATGGCGTCGATCGACGGCTGACGCGGGATGGCAATCGTCAACGCGAGCCCTCCCGGATGCATCGAGTCGATGCCGCCGTTCACGGCCTGCAGCGCGGCGTTGACCTGACCGACTGTCGCGTCTGGTGTGATCCGGACGTCGAGTCGCGTCAGAATCAGGCCGTCATCGATGTCGGCGCGATTCGCCGACGTCGGCAGTCGTACCGTCTCGGCTGTCGAGGCGAGCGCACTCGCGGCGCCCGGCAGCAAGACGCCTTCGATGATCTGAAACGCGATCGATCCCGATTGGCCTCCCGGATTGATCGCCGTCACTGTCGTCACGCCCTGGGCTACGCCCTCCGGGATGCGGAATGTGACGCGACTACCGGTGGCCTCGATCACCGCGGCGGGTAGGCCACCGACCGAGACGCGCACGTTGATGGCGCCGAACCCTCTGCCGGTGATGGTGACCGCATCACCAGGACGCGCGGCCGCGGGAGTGATGGTGTCGATCGATCCGGCGCGCTGGCCGAGTACCGATCCGCTCGCAAGGCAGATCACGACGAGCGTGGCATACAGCGAAATTCGGGAGGAGGTCATGGCACGCGAGTACAGCGGACCATCGACACGACGGCAATGCCCTAATAGGGCATAGCCTGTACAATTCACCGCGCAGCACCGGCCGTCCGACGTGAGAAGTCTGCGGGACGGAGGTCTTCTTCAGTGGCCGGTTGCAGATTCGTTACTTCCGAGGGCCTGGATGCGTTTCCGTCTGGTCGAACCGAGAGATTTTCCAACCTGCCGGTCGTTGTTGAATCCCGCGCTTCGTCTGAGTCGTCGCGTGCTCGATCGTCTTCCGACGCTGTGGCGGGCACTGGCGCTGTTCGGCACGTTCTCGGTGGTCGAAGACCCGGTCAAGCCGCACCCCGATTCCGTCCAAGGTTTCGGGGCCAGCGCGTTCGTCGCCGATCACTTCGTCGACGAGTTTCTCGCCGCGCGGCGCAACTACCTCGATGCCGCCCTCTACGAGCGGATCATCGACGGGCCATCGCCGGTGCTGTCCGAGGCACAGGTCGCCGAGGCGAATTCGGGTGAGGGACTCAATCTCGTGGTGCTCAACTACGGCCTCCGCGACCACGACGTGTCGAACCCCTCGACGCAGCGCGTGCTGCAGCTGGGCACGACCGCGTTCTATACCCTGCACGCCGGCTACAAGATCAAAACCATCCTCAACGAGGTCTTCAGCGACGAGGCCGCGCAGTACATGAAGGCCGGAGGGTTTCACCTGCAGGACACGTCCTCCGCTGCCGCCGTGAGCGCGACCGGTCGCGTGCCGCAGTTGTTCGCGTTGCGGCGCGAGTGGGTGCAGCGCGGCGTGATCGATCCATTGTCGGCGCTGTTCTATCCGTCACAGCCGCAGATCGGATTCTCACGCGCCGAGCAGCGCGTGCTCGTGCATGCGCTGCTCAACCGCAGCGACGCCGAGATCGCCGACGAACTCGGGCTCTCACTCGATGGCGTGAAGAAGACGTGGCGGCGCATCTACGATCGAGTGTCGCGCCGATTGCCCTATCTGATCGCCGACGAGCGGAAGTCGGGTGGTGCCGGGCGCAGCACCGAGAAGCGGCGGCACGTGCTCGACCACCTGCGCGCCCATCCTGAGGAAGTACGGCCGGTTCGCCGAGCGTGAGCATGTCGCCCACCACGATCGAGACGATCGGCTACGCCGCGGCCGCCCTGACCACGTTTGCGTTCGTGCCGCAGGTCGTCAAATCGTGGCGTACACGCTCGACCGGAGATCTCTCGTCGACGATGCTCGTGGTGTTCACGCTGGGGATCGCGCTGTGGCTGATCTACGGTGTTGCCGTCGGTTCGAGGCCGGTGGTGCTCGCGAACGGCGTGACGCTCGTGTTAAGCGCGATACTCGTTGCCTTGAAGCTGCGGGGGCAATAAGACAGTCGTCGTGAACGCGCACGCGTAATCGCGACACTTTCGTTCTGAGCGCCCACCTCTCGCGACATCAATGTCGCGCGTCGTCACTGGACAAATGTGATCGTTCGCGTATCATGGGTTGTAGCCTTTGATGTCGCGCGCATGTGTCGCCGCATCGAGCGTGACGTGCAAGTGAGGTGTGAATGGCGAAGAGTACTAAATCGCAATCGACGACGACCCCCCGAACTCGCGCGAAAAAACTCGCAGCGACCTCCGACACCACGACAATCGACACCGCGACATTCGAGACGACGACGCCCGCGCTGCCCCACGATCTGATCGCGATGCGGGCCTACGAGCTGTATCTCGGCGACGGCGCCCCCGAAGGCCGCGACCTCGAACACTGGCTGAGAGCGGAGAGCGAACTGCGCGAGCGCGTGTCGCGCAACTAGTACGTGGAGGCCGCCTTTAGGCGGCCTTGGTTTCGTACGTAGAGGCCGCCTTTAGGCGGCCTTCTCATCGAAGCCTTCGATGGTCACCACGACGCCCGGCTTGAGCATCTCCTCGGTCAATCCTCGGAAGTCCATTCGCACCGGCGACGCGAGGACTGCGGTCCACGTCTTGCCATCCGCCTCCAGTGTGGCGACGCCGTAGGAGTCGCGGTTGAAGCGCGTGGTCTTGGTGACCCCGTTCAATTTCTGAGGCTTTGTCCGCTCGTAGGCGTTCCAGGCCTTGTCGGGGCTCACCGCGACAACGACGAACGCTGGAACCAAGGCGACCATCGACCAGATCGTTCTCATGGCGGGGCTCCTCTTCGCTGAAGCGCGCCGATGATATGCCCCGCCTTCGCCAAGGCTGTCGGGACGCCCGGTGGCGAACTGTTCTCGTCCCGCGATCGGACATGACGAGCGTCACGAGTCAAGAATCCCTCGGAAATCGCACATACGGCAGGCCGGAATGGTTCTTGATTGATGCACCCTTCCTTCACAGGAGTCGACGATGCTCGAAACGATCTGGCAGGACGTTCGCTACGCGTTTCGCACGCTGCGGCGTGCGCCCGGGTTCGCTGCGGTGGCGATCGGCTCGCTGGCGGTGGGCGTCGGCTTCGCCGTCTTCATCTTCAGTGTTGTGCAGCATGCGATCGGCTTCACGGCCGTGCCGGCGGCGAGATCCGAGGAGCTGGTCGACGTCTTCACGAATCAACTGAATGGCACCGCCTATGGAACCAGCTCGTTTCCCGACATCGAGTCGATCCGCACGCGCACGTCCGTGTTCGACGGCCTCGTTGCCTACAGCCCATACGCTGCCGCGCTGACCATCGACGGTGCGACCCGGACGGGATTTGGCGAGGTCGTCACCGGCAACTACTTCGAGCTGCTCGGCGTCGCCACCTCGCTCGGCCGTCCTCTCTTTAGAGCCGACGACGCGCCCGGTGCGCCGCGTGTGATCGTGCTCTCGGACGGGTTGTGGCGCCGGCGGTTCGGATCCAGCGCGTCGGCAATCGGCCGCGTCGTTCGGATCCGCAATCAGCCGTACACCGTCGTGGGAGTGGCGGCGCCGCGCTACCGAGGCGCCGCGTTCGTGCCGGCCGACTTCTGGACGGCGATGACGTGGGTCGAAGACACCGAGCCGGTCGGCATCAGCGACACCATGGCGTCGGCGACCGGCACACGGCTCGAGCAGCGTGGCACACGTTGGCTCTTCGCCAAGGGCCGCCTCGCGCCATCTCACACGCTGGCCTCGGCTCGAACCGCACTCCAGAGCCTGATGACGCAACTGGAAATGGAGTATCCAACGACGAACGCCAAACGCCGATTCTCGGCGTTGGACACGCGGAGCGTTCGCATTCACCCCGCCGTCGACTCTGCGATTGCTCCGGTATCGGCGGCGCTGGGCGTCGTTGTCCTGCTCGTGCTCGTGGTGGTGTGTGCGAACGTCTCGGGGCTGCTCCTCGCGCGCGGCGCCAACAGGCGCCGCGAAGTCGCGATTCGCATCGCCGTCGGCGCCAGCCGTCGGCGCGTGCTGCGACAACTGCTCACCGAGAGTGTGCTCGTGTCAGGGCTCGGCAGCGCGGCTGCCATCGCGGTGCTGTGGATGCTCACGGCGATTGGGCGCGATCTCGCGCTCCGCGCCAACACGCCGTTCACGCTCGAACCGCGGCTCGGTACGCCGGCCGTGTGGTTCGGAGTTGCGTTGGCGGTTGCGGTGGGCATCGCCGCCGGCCTTGCGCCGGCACTGCGCGCCACCGATCGCGGACGCCTGGTGTCGCTGAGCAGCATGCCGTCGCTGGGCGGAGCGCCTCGTCGCCGGTGGACCTTGCGCGACGGCCTCATCGTGATCCAGACGGCAGCGGCGTTCGTCCTTCTCGTCACCGCGGGCCTGCTCGCGCGCAGCACGATGGCCTCGCAGCACGTCGATCTGGGATTTCGCACCGACGGCATCGTGTCGATCTCCGCCGGAACCGCGGTGCTGGGCTACGACGCGTCGAAAGCGGCGCAGTTCTATGAGCAGGCGCTGATCCGCATCCGCGCCCTGCCCGAGGTCGAAGCCGCGGCGCTCACGGGACGAAAGCCGCTGGACGTCAGTTACTCGAACGAGACGTTCTTTCCTTCGGATCGCACGACCGCGGCAGAGAGCGGCGAGATCTCCTACATGGCCAGAGTGTCGGCCGAGTACTTTGGACTCTTCGATATCCGCATCGTCGAGGGGCGCAACTTCGGTCCGGCCGACACACTCTCGTCGCCCAGCGTGGCGATCGTCACGAAAGCGTTCGCACGAAAGTTCTGGCCAGGCGAGCCAGTGGTGGGGAAGCACTTCCACGCGCAGACGCCGATGGGACGCGACGTCGAAATCGTCGGAGTGTCGGACGACTACGCCGTGGCAAGACCCGGCGAGGCGCCGACTCCGTACATTCACTATCCAGCGGCGCAAGATCGATCCACGGAGTGGCAGATTCTCGTACGAGGCCGCGCCGGCACGACGCCGCCGATCGATCGCATTCGGCGAGAGCTCGCTGCCCTCGATGCCAATCTGCTCTTCGAGTCAGCGATGATGGCCTCCAACGTGACGCGAGTGCTCCTGCCGCTCGAAGTGGCGGCCGCAGGTCTGAGTGCCGTAGGTCTGGTGACGATTCTCTTTGCCGCCGTCGGTCTCTATGCCGTCATCAGTTTCATGGTCGCGCGCCGCACGCCGGAGTTCGGCGTGCGAATGGCCATCGGCGCGTCACCGTCGCAGGTCCTATCGTTCGTGATTCGCCACGGGTTGATCGTGGGCGCGGTCGGGATCGCAGTGGGCGCGACCGGCGCCAGCGCAGCGGCGCTGGCCTTGTCGCGCACACTCTACGGGGTGAGTGCGATCGACCCATTGACGTGGATCGCCGCTCTACTCATCGTTTTCGGAATCAGCCTGGTCGCGCACGTGATTCCGGCGCGGCGCGCGGCGTCGATCAATCCCGCGATCGCACTGCGCGCGGAGTAAAATTCCCTCAGTCGTAGTATCCGCCTTGAGGCGGACCGAAAGAGGGCACCATGAAGCCGACCTCAGCGCTGTGCGTGGGAGCGCTCTGCAGTCTCACGATCGTTGCCGTCAACGGTCAGTCCGCAGCGCCGTCCGTGTTGCCGGACTGGAGCGGTGCATGGACGTTGGAAGGCCCCACCGTCTTCGATGCCGCCACCGTTCAGCCCAAGAACGGTCGCGCGGGCGATGCCGGGGTCCGAGAGTTTCCTCCTTACACCGACGAATACGAAGCGCTGTACAAGAAGAACATCGAAGGGATCAAGCAGGGCACGTTTCCCGACCCGGTCAGCACGTGCGGTACGCCTCACGGCTTTCCGCGGCTGATGAACCTGCCCGACGTCTACGAGTTCGCCATCACGTCAGAGAAGACGCTCATCATCGGTGAGAACGGCCCGAATATCGCGCGCATCTACACCGATGGCCGGAAACATCCGGCCAAGGAGGATCTCTGGCCGACCTACAGCGGTGCGTCGGTAGGACATTGGGAGGGCGACACACTCGTCTTCACCACGATCAGCACCAAGGGGTGGAGCGGCAAGGACGTCATCGTCGATCGCACGGGCCTGATCCTCAGCGACGCCAGCCGCGTGACGACGCGGATGCGGAAGATCGATCCGATGACGCTCGAGGCGCAGATGGTGATCGAGGATGCGAAGGCGTTGAAGGCGACGTGGCGCGTGACCAAGCGTTATCGAAAGCAAGCCGCGGGTACGTGGGCGTGGGACTATGCGTGCGCGGAGAACAATCGCAATCCCGTTGCTCCGAGTGGCAAGACGCTCACGCTGGGTCCCGATGGCAAGCCGATCGACAAGAAGGTCGATTGAGTTGAGGTGTCGCATGAAATCGATCTGGATCGTCGCGCTTCTGTGCACCGCCGCCGCTGTGCTCGCCGTTCCAACCCTTTCGGCGCATCACTCGGGTGCGATGTTCGATCGCGAGAAGGTGGTCGAGATGAAAGGGACGGTCAAAGAGCTGCAGTGGTCGAACCCGCACATCTGGATTCAAGTTGTCGCGCAGGAGAACGGTGCCACCAAAGAGTGGAGCCTCGAGGGCGGCAGCCCGAACACGTTGTCACGTCAGGGATGGCGCGCCACCACATTCAAGCCTGGCGATGAGGTCACGTTTCGATTCAACCCGATGAAGGATGGCACCGCCGCCGGTGCGTTCATCGGCGCGAAGTTTTCCGACGGAAAGACGATCGGTCGCTGGGACTGAAGCCACGAAGGACACGAAGGACACGAAGGACACGAAGGATCCGAAGGATCCGAAGGACACGAAGGACCCGAAGTAAATGTGCCCCGAGCCGGCACTCCTGGTTGCCTATCTCGACGGCACACTGTTCCACCGCGACGCCGACGCGATCGACGCCCATCTCGAGACGTGCGCGAGCTGTTCGGATCTGCTCGCCGCGATGCGCGGCCACCGCGCGGTCGAGGAACGATCTCGTCGCGTGCGAATCTGGCGTCGCGCCACCATCGCTGTGTGTGCGCTTGCGCTGTTGGCGATCGTCGTGTGGACCGCGATGCAGCGCTCTCGCCCAAGTCCAGAGGCCTCGATCGCATCGACTCGCACGACCCGCACGGCGCCCGTCGCTCCCATCACGCCGCCAGTTTCTGAACCACGCGTGTCTGCAGCTGCTCCTCGAGCGACAGCGGTCAAGACCAGCAAAACACTGAATGAGACACCACACAGCGAGAAGCCGGCTGTGATCGAGCCGCCGCCGACCGCGGTTCAGACCGATGCCGGCCTTGTGTTGCGCGGACGCAACGCAAACCGCCAGATTGTGTGGCGCGCCCGCGATCGGGTCATCGAACATTCCACCGACGGCGGCGCGACCTGGATGGTTGAACACACTGCGGATCGCACCATTCGCGGCGGCGTATTCGTGAGCGCCGACGTCGCCTGGATCGTGGGTGAGAACGGATTGGTTCTGCGCCGCACCAAGAACGGCTGGTTCGGTGCCAGCGCTCCCGCCGAGGGCACGATCACGGCCGTCCGCGCGTCCAGCCCAAGTAGAGCCACGGTCACGCTCGAGGACGGCCGAGCGTTCACCACCGACAACGGCGGCGTCACCTGGTCGCCGTAGTAGGCCGGCGGACACGACGTTCTGTTAACCGGAACGATCGTGGCACGTTGTCGTAGGTAGACGACATATGCCGCCGATTCCACCGATCCTGCGACGCTTCACCCGCGCCCCGATGTTTACGGGGATTGCCCTCATCACACTCGCCATCGGCATCGGCGCGAACACCGCGGTGTTCAGCGTCGTGAACGGCGTGCTGATCAAACCGCTGCCGTACCCGCATGCCGACGACCTGGTGAGCATCCGTCATTCGGCACCGGGCGCCGGCTTCAGGGACGGCACGCTCGAAGTAGCGCCCGCGATGTATTTCACCTATCGCGAAGAGGGGCGCGCCTTCCAGGAGTTGGGGTTGTGGTCGAGCGGCGGCGCGACGGTCACCGGACTGTCCGAACCCGAACAGGTCCGCACGGTGTTCCTGACCTACGGGACGTTGCAGGCGCTTGGCGTGCAGCCGTCATTGGGTCGAACGTTCTCGCGCGACGACGATACGCCGGGAACACCGGACACGGTCATGCTGATGCACGGCTACTGGCAGCGGCGATTCGCAGGCGATCCCGGTGTGATCGGTCGCAGCGTCACGATCGATGCGCGGCCGCGCACCGTCATCGGCGTGATGCCCGCCGATTTCACCTTTCTCGAGACCAAGGCCGACCTGCTGCTCCCGCAACGGTTCGATCGTGGCCGTACCTTCCTCGGGAACTTCAGCTATCGGGGCGTCGCACGGCTGAAGCCCGGCATGAGTCTGCAGCAGGCGAGCGCCGACGTGGAGCGGATGCTGCCGATTTGGTTGAAGGCCTGGCCGACGCCATTCGGTCTCGACAAGCAACTCTTCGAGAACGCGAAGCTCGCACCGGCGCTACGCCCGCTCAAGCAGGACATCGTCGGCAACATCACCGATGTGCTGTGGGTGCTGATGGGCACGATCGGCGTCGTCCTGTTGATCGCGTGCGCAAACGTGGCCAACCTGCTGCTCGTGCGCGTCGAGGGCCGGCAGCAGGAGCTCGCCACACGTGCGGCGCTCGGCGCCGGCTGGTGGCGCATTGCACGCGAGCTGCTGCACGAAAGCCTGCTGCTCGGCGTCGCTGGCGGCGTGGCCGGACTTGGCGTCGCGTTCGGCGCGCTGCGACTGATCCGCGCGCTCAGCCCGGACACCCTGCCTCGGCTCGATGAGATCGCGATCGATCCGAGCGTGCTGATCTTCACCGTCACCGCGTCGCTGCTCTCGGGTCTATTGTTCGGCGCTATCCCGGTTCTCAAATACAGCGGACCACGGATCGCCACCGCGCTCCGCGGTACGCGCACCTCGAGCGACAGCCGCGAACGTCATCGCGCACGCAGCCTGCTCGTCGTCGTCCAGGTGGCGCTCGCACTCGTGCTGCTGGTCGCGTCGGGTCTGATGATTCGGACATTCCAGACACTGCGACACGTTCAGCCGGGGTTTACGAGTCCGGAGGACGTGCAGATGCTGCGCGTGTCGATTCCGCCGACGATGGTCGAAGACCCGGAGCGTGTCGCGCGCATGCACAGCGACATTCTCATGGCGCTGGCCGCGGTTCCCGGTGTCAAGGCCGCGGCATTTGCCAGCTCGATGCCGCTCGAAGGAATCAACAGCAGCGATCCGGTCGTCGCTGAAGACAAGGTCTACGCCTCGGGTCAGGTTCCGCCCGTCCGTCGCTTCAAGTTCATCTCGCCTGGATACTTCCGCACTCTGGGTACGCCGCTCGTGGCCGGGCGCGACTTCGAGTGGACCGACGTCTTCAGCGATCGCTCGGTTGCGGTCATCTCCGAGAACATGGCGCGTGAAATGTGGGGCACACCCTCGGCCGCGTTGGGCAAGCGCATTCGCGTCGCATCGATCGACGCGTGGCGCGAGGTCGTTGGCGTGGTCGGCGACGTCTACGACAACGGCGTGCACGTGCCGGCGCCGGCGCTCGTGTATTGGCCGACGAGGATGGCGAAGTTCTGGGGCAACGAACGATTCGTCTCGCGGGCGCTGACGTTCGCGCTGCGCAGCGATCGCAGAGATACGGAAGCCTACCTCGCGCAAGTCCGTCAGGCCGTGTGGTCAGTCAACGGCGATCTGCCGCTCGCGCTGGTACGCACGCTGCGGGACGTCTACGATCGCTCGCTGGCCCGAACGACGTTCGCGCTGGTGATGCTGGGGATCGCGGGCGCGATGGCGCTGCTGCTCGGGATCATCGGCATCTACGGCGTCATCTCCTATTCGGTATCACAGCGGACGCGCGAGATCGGCATCCGCATGGCGCTGGGCGTCGAACAGGGCAGCCTGCGGCGGATGTTCGTCGGTCATGCGTTCGTCCTCTCAGGCATCGGCGTGATCGTTGGCGTCGGCGTCGCCGCGACGCTCACCCGGTTGATGGCATCGATGCTGTTTCGCGTGAGCCCTCTCGATGCGCTCACATATGTGGCAATGTCGCTCGTGCTGATGACGGCGGCGCTGGTGGCGAGCTATGTGCCCGCACGACGCGCGGCGTCGCTGAACCCGGTGGAGGCATTGCGCGCGGACTGATCGCGCGCTACGACTGAAAGAGCCGTGCGGTGAGACGTTCGCGGCCGCTGCGCACGGCGACGGCCCGCGTCTGCGGCTGATCGTGCGAGCTCACGAGCGGCACGCGGACTTTGGCTTCCATCCCACCCTGCGGTTGCACGCGTATCCAGAGGTGCCCGCCGCAGTCGTTCACCAAGCCTTGGACGATCGTGAAATCGACGCCCGGCTTCGGCGTGGCTCGCCCCTGCGTGCGGGTGGCGTCGCTTCGCCCGGCACGCTTGGTCTGCGTCATCGTGATGAGCGCATGCACGCCCATTCGCACGTTGGGGTGTTTGGCGACGAAATGCCGATCGACGACGATGGTGCCAAGCTCGATCTTGAGGCGACCGCCAGTCGGCATGCACTGACGTCCGTAGCTGGCGAGATTCACGAGCAGCCGTTCCACTCGTTCAGTGGCCACGTCGACCATCAGCGGCGACGAGGTATCGCGCAGCTGCACTTCGACATCGCCTCCGGCCACTCGCTTCAACACCGGCTCGAGATCGCGAACGGCGGTGTTGAGATCCACGAGCATCGGCGTGCGCACCTGTTCGTCACCCACCTCGGCGAGTTGGCGAACGAATCCCGCCGCCCGTCCAACCTCTTCGACCAGCAGCTCGCACTGGTGCCGTGAGTCGGGCTCGACGTTGGCGTGCGACAACCAGTCGCGGCCTTTCTCGTGAATGTCGTCGAGCAGGTGGCCACAGGTGGCGGCGACCTCGGACGCAAAGCGTCCAACCGCTTCCATGCGATGTGCCTGCCCGAGTCGCTCCTGCAGGACGCGAACGCGAGTCAGATCGTCGACGGCGATCTCGATGACGTCCGATGGAATCCAGCGTGCTGACAGGCGAACGAACAGGCGTCCGCCATCCTGCCGGCGCCACGTGGTCTCGACCGACTCCTTCGAGTGCGTGCTGACGCATCGCTCGATGAGCCATGACAGCACGTTTGGGGCTTCGAAGACCGCGGCCGAGAACTGCGCCGCTGGCAGGTCGTCGACCGTCCGGCGGCCGACCAGCGTGGCGCAGGCGCGATTGATCTGGGCCAGCGCGCCATTGGCCGTGCAGCGGAACATCGCCAGGCCGGCCTGATCGAACAAGCGGTGACTTTCGGCGCGATGGTCCTCGATCTCCTTGCGCAGCCGCGGCAGCTGATCGATCTCGGCCTGAAGCAGCTCGTGATGACGCTTCGCGATCTCGAGGTCCTGCAGCACCGCCGTGAGTTTCGTCTGCAGCTGTGCCGACTGTTGCTGCGTCGCGTGCAGCGATTGCTGCAGGCCGTCGCGCTGGAGGGCAGTCGTGCGCTGCTGCTCCTGGGCGTCAGCGAGGCGGGTTTCGTGCTCGAGGCGCTCCTGGGCGATCTGGACTTCGAAGCGGGCGCGCTGCTCGATTGTCGCTGCGCGCGCGGCATCGACATCGTCGTGGAGCGCGCGCTCGGCGTCGAGGGCGGCCGAGCGGGTTTCGGCCAGCGTCTGCTCGATCGCACTGCGTGCCGAGAGCTCGTCGGCGATGGCGGTGGTGGCGTCCGACAGCTGGATCTCGAGACTGTGCCGCGCCGCCTGCACCTCGGCGAGCTGCGAGATGAATTCGGCGACACGGTGTTCTAACCGTTCGATTGTCGCGACGTCCGTCTCGTGATCGTGGCGCGATCGATCGAGGGCCCCTTCCGTCTCGTTCAGTTGCGCGGCGATGCGCTCGCGATCGCTGGTGGCGTCCGAGATCGCGCGGTCGAATTGTGCCTGGCGTTCCGCGAGATCGGCAGCCGTCGCGGCCAGCGCGGCCTCATGCTGCTGCCGCTCGTCGCGGCGCGCCGCTTCGCCAGTGGCGATCGTCTGTTCGAGCGCGGCGTGCGTCGCGCGTCCTCGCTGAATCTCTTCCTCGAGCTCGGACTCGTGCGCCGATACGCGCTGTAGCGCGGTGGTTGTGTCGCCGAGGTGCGCGTCGAGAACCTGACGCGCGGCCTCGAGGTCGGCGAGCCGCGCCGTGAGTTCGGCTTCGCGCTGCGTCAGTCGTTCGGCATCGGCGGCGGCCGACTCGTGATCCTGACGTGCGCGATCCAGCGCAGCGGCCGTCTCGCTCAATTGATCGGCAAGCCGCGCGCGCTCTGAGGCGGCGTCGGTCAATTCGCGATCGAAGCGGCCCTGACGCTCGGCGAGATCGGCGGCCGCTGCTGCGAGTGCACCTTCATGCTGCTGCCGCTCGTGGTGCCGCGCCGCTTTGCCATCGGCGATCGTCTGCTCGAGCGCACTGTGCGCCGCACGTCCGTGTTGAAGCTCTTCCTCGAGCGCGGCCTGGTGCGCAGACGAGCGCTGTAATGCGGTGTGTGCCTCGGCAAGCTGCGCGTCGAGCCCGTGCCGTATGGCCTGCACGTCGACGAGTTGCGCCGTGAGATCGGCTTCGCGCTGTTTCAGACGTTCGACGTCGGCGGCGGCAGACTCGTGATCCTGGCGCGCACGATCGAGTGCAGCGGCGGTCTCGCTCACGTGATCGGCAAGGCGCGCGCGCTCTGATGCGGCGTGGGTCAACTCGCGATCGAAGCGGCTCTGACGTTCGGCGAGATCGGCGGCCCCTGCGGCGAGCGCCGCTTCATGCTGCTGCCGCTCGTGGCGCCGCGCCGCGTCGCCATCGGCGATCGTCTGCTCGAGTGCCGTGTGCGCCGCACGTCCGTGTTGAAGCTCCTTCTCGAGAGCGGCCTGGTGCGCAGACGAGCGCTGTAGTGCGGTGTGGGCGTCGGCAAGCTGCGCGTCGAGGCCTTGGCGTATGGCCTGCACGTCGACGAGTTGCGCGGTGAGATCCGCTTCGCGCTGCGTCAGACGTTCGACGTCTGAGACGGCAGACTCGTGATCCTGACGTGCGCGATCCAGCGCAGCGGCCGTCTCGCTCAACTGATCGGCAAGCCGCGCGCGGTCTGACGCAGCCTCGGTCAACTCGCGATCGAAACGATGCTGGCGGTCCGCGAGATCCGCGGCGGCGTCGTCCAGAGCGTCCTGGTGCTGTTGCGTGGCAAGCGTCAGCGCGGCCTCTGCATCGGCGACCGCGCGTTCGAGCGTCGTCCTCGCCGAGCGTTCGCGTTGAATCTGCCCATCGAGCTCCGCTTCGCGTTCCGCCGCCCGCTTGCTGGCGGCGAGGCGATCGCGTGTGGCGCGCGTGGTCGCGTCTTCGAACGCCGCCTGCGTGGCGGTCAATCGACGTTCGAGATCGCCGCGCGTCGCGGCGAGATCGGTGAGCTGCGCGTTCAGTTCGGATTCACGTGCGATGAGGCTCTCGACGGTGGTCTGTCTGTCGGTCAGGTCCGCGGACGCATGCGCGAGCGAATCTTCCACGCTGCGCCGCTGGTCGAGCTCCTCGGCCAGCCTCGATTCGAAATCACGCTGATGTTCGGTGAGTCGTTCGTCCGCCGCGCGACGCTCATCATCGATGCGGGCGTTGGCCCGTTCGACCGCTGCGTTCCCGTCGACAATGCGCTGTTCGAGGGCGGCGTTCGTCTTTTCTGCCTGCGCCAGCCGCGAGGCGATTTCCGATTGCTGCCGCGTCAGACGTTCGACGTCGGCGACCGCCTCTGCCTGGCTGTGTCGAGCCCGCTCGACTTGCAGAGCGGCGTCGCGCAGTTGCTCGTCCACCATGTCCCAGTTGGCGGTGGCCCGCGCCATCCCGATCTCGAATTGGGCATGTGTGTCCGACAGCTTCGCTTCGGCAGCCGCGAGCGCCGCGCGATGACGGTGTTCCGCGTCCTGCAGTGCAGTGGTGGCGTGCGCAAGCCTCTGCTCGACATCGGCGCGCTGCCGGTCTCGGGCGCGGACGATGGCGCGCATCACCGCAATCGGGAGGTCGCGCAGGAGCGAGGTGTTTCGAGCGAGGTAGTCGTCGGCAGTCGGATCGAGCGCGTCGAAGGCGGCCCCGGCGCCATCCGGCAGGATGACGAGCAGAGCAGCGCCTGAGACGCCGGCGCGCACCCCGCTCAGGACGGACGCCCAGCGTCCTTCGTCGACCTGCGATTCCACGACCAGCGCCGAGGCGTCTCGGTGCTCATCGACCCATCGTACGGCCTGGTCGAGATGAGACGCCCACGACACCGTGACCTCGCGGTCGAGGCCGCGAAGGGCCGTGGCCGCCGCCTGTGCGTCGCTCCGTTCGTTTCCGACGTAGAGAATCTTCATGCACCCTGACGAAGTTCCGGACAGTCTGCGGTTGGTCTATCGGTTCCACGACGATCCGTCTGCACAGGGGCCAGGTCCGGGACAGGCCGGGGGCAGGCCCGGGCCCAGGCCTTGGGCCAGGCCTCAGGTCTGACCCCTATTCGTTGCGCAGCGCGACGATGGGATCAACGCGCGACGCTTTGCGCGCGGGGATCACGCATGCGAGGAGGGCGACGATCGCCAACGCGATGGCGACGATGACGAAGGTGAGCGGATCTCGCACCGGCGTCTCATAGACGAGGCTCGAGAGCACCCGGCTGATCGCGAGCGCGCCCGCAATACCGACCCCGATTCCGATCCCACCGACGGTCATCCCCTCGCGGACGATCAGCCGTAACACCGTCGCGGCCGGTGCGCCAAGCGCCATGCGCAGCCCGATCTCCTGGGTGCGCTGATTGACCGAGTAGGCCAGGACACCGTAGATGCCGATTGCCGCAATCATCAACGCGCAGACGGCAAACGTTACCAGCAGGATCGTGTTGAGTCGCGGCTGCGCTGCACTATTCGACACCCACTCGTCCATCGTCCGTATCGTCGAGATCGGAAGGGAGGCATCGAGCTCCCGGATCTTTTGGCGCACGCCAGGGAGCACAGACGAGGGCGCCACAGCGGTGCGCAGCACCAGGTCCATTCGCGCCGCGAGATTGAAGCTGGGGTAGTAAATCGACGGCGCGTCCTGCGTCAGCGTGCGCTGTCGCACATCGCCGACGACGCCGATGACCGCGTACTCGCGCGCCGGATCGCCCTGACGATGGAGCGTGCGCCCGAGCGGATCGCTGTCGCCCCAGAAGCGACGCGCGGTGGCCTGGCTGACGATCACGACTCGCGGCGCGGTGGCCGCAAGATCGGTGTCGATGAATTCGCGCCCGCGCAGCAGCGGTATCTGCATGGCGCGGAAGTACCCAGGACTGACGACGCGCCAGTCGGTGGTGATGGCAGTGTCGGCCGGCAGCGGCGATGGTCCGGTGGTGACGATCGGCGTCGCCGTGTAGTTGCCCTGACCGAATGGGATTCCGCTCGACACGGCGGCATCGCGCACGCCGGGAATGGCGCGGAATGATTCGAGCAGCGTGCGGTAGACACTCGCCGTCGTGTCCGGTGGGTATTTCGTGGGGGGCAGCTGCAGCTGGAATGTCAGCAGGCGATCGGGCTGGAATCCAAGGTTGACGTGCTGCAGCCGTAGGAGGCTTTGCGCCAGCAGTCCGGCACCAATGAGCAGCATCGTGGCGAGCGCGAGCTCCGCGGCGGCGAGCCCATTGCGCAGGCGCGATCGCCCACCGCTCGATGCGCGGGTCACCTGCTTGAGCACGTCGTTCAGATCGGTCTTTGCCGCGTGCCACGCCGGTGCGAGGCCGAAGAGCAGACCGGTCACGATGCTGAGGATCACCGCGAACAGGAGCACGGTGACATCGACGCGGACATCGGGCACCGGCAGCAGATTCGGGGGAATGAGTGTATTGAGCGCATCCACACTCCACCATGCAGCGACGACACCGATGCCACCGCCAATCGCGGAGAGGACGAGGCTTTCAACGAGCAGTTGGTGCAGCAGCCGGGCGCGGTTGGCGCCCATCGCCGTCCGAACGGCGATCTCCTTCTGTCGGGATCCCGCACGCGCGAGCAGCATGTTGGCCACGTTCGCCGAGGCGATCAGCAGTACACACCCGACCGCGGCGAGGAGCACGAGCAGCGTCGTCTGCAGCTGCGGGCTGACGAACACGTGATAGAAGTCGACCAGCCTGATCCCCCAGTCCTTGACCTCGGGATACTGCTGGCCCACACGCGCGGATATCGCATCCATCTCCGCCTGCGCGCGTTCGAGCGCGACACCCGACCGCAGCCGGCCCACGGCGAGAATCACGTGATTCAAGCGAATCTCTTTTACGGGATCGATCGGGAGCGGCACCCACATCTCGCCATTCGACAGCACCGAGAGCGATGGCGGGGCGATGCCGACGACCGTGGTGCTGATGCCGCTGAGCGTCACGGTGCTGCCGACGATCGAGGGGTCACCGCCGAAGCGCCGCTTCCACAGCGCTTCAGCGATCATCACGACCTTCTCGGCGCCTGGGCGATCGTCGCCGTCGCGGAACGATCGGCCGAGCACCGGCTTGATACCCAAGAGCGGGAACATCGATGGCGTGAGCGTGCCGCCGGTGAACTGTTCCGGCTCGCCGCGGCCGGTGAGGTTGAAGTTGGCGAAGCCGACCGCGCCCATCTGCTCGAACGACTGCGGCCGCTGGTCCTGCCATGATAGATAGTTGAGCACCGAGGCGGCGAACGTCGGCATCCGCAGCTTGTCGTTTCGCTCGGCCACCCACACCAGACGGTCGGGCTGATCGAAGGGCAAGGGACGCAGCATCACGGCGTTGACGAAGCTGAAGATGGCCGTGTTGGCGCCGATGCCCAGCGCCACCGTGAGTACAATCGCGAGCGTGAACAGCGGCGACTTGCGCAGCATCCGCGCGGTATATCGCAGGTCGTTGAGCAGCATGACGGCGATCATAACGCCGAGATCGCAGCCCGATGTTGGCTGCCGCATCGCCGTACGCTACATTGGCCCCTTCCGCCACGCAGTCTGACCCACCCCACATGATCGATGTCAGTGCGCCCGCGGATGAGACGTAATTCACCTATGCGAAGCGCCTACTTGTCGACGTTGTGTGCCGTGTTCTCGATCGCCTTGGGGGTCGCCACTGGGGCGAGAGCCCAGACTCCCGAGCCAACCCGCAGCCAGGCGATCGAGCAGGAGCAGGCCGAGAAGGCCAAAGACCTGCATCCGTACGTACTCACGACCACCGAACGCTTGTTGAACAAGTTCGAGGACATCACGGTCAACGGCGTCATGCGCTGGCACCCGTTCTTCGACAGCGCGTATCACGGCAGCGGCTTCTCGCCCGGCGTCGGGTACATGGCTCACGTGAGTCCGTACAACCTCCTCGACATCCGCGGCAACTACTCGATCCTTGGCTACAAGAAAATCGAAGCCGAGTTCATCGCTCCCCGGATCTTCCAACGCCGCGGCGAACTGTCCGTGCTCGGCGGATACCGAGAGGCGACGCAGGTGGCCTTCTATGGGATCGGCACCGACAGCTCGAAAGACGACCGAACGAACTTCCTGTTCAAACAGCCGTACGTGTCGGGGCTGATGACACTGTGGCCCAGGCGGAAGTTCTTGCTACTGCGCGGCGGGGTTGAGTACTCGCAGTGGACGCAGAACCCCGGCGAAGGATCGTTTCCATCCGTCGAAACCGTCTATACGCCGCAGACCCTGTCGGGCCTTGGCGCCAAGGTCAACTACCTGCACACACAAGGCACCCTCGGCTTCGACTGGCGCCCGGCAAGTGGCTACGCGCGGCGAGGGGGCTACGTCGGCGTCAGCCTGCACGATTACGCGGACAATGACGAGCAGTTCGGTTTCCAGCAGGTTGACTACGAGGTGCTGCACCATATCCCAATCCTCCGCGAAGCGTGGGCCATCTCGCTCCGCGGATTGGTGCAGACGACGTCCACCAAGTCCGGCCAGGAGATCCCGTTCTTCATGCTGCCGTCGCTCGGCGGCGGGCACAACATGAGAGGCTACGAGAGCCATCGCTTCCGCGATCGCGACAGCCTGCTGCTGCAGGCCGAGTGGCGGATCATGGTCAACCGATTCATGGAAACCGCGTTCTTCTACGACACTGGAAAAGTCGCAGCGCGTACGCGGGATCTCGACCTCGTCGGACTGACGCACGACTACGGCTTTGGCGTCCGCTTCCACTCACCGTTTTCCACCCTGTTTCGCGTCGAGCTGGCCAACAGCCCCGAAGGGCTCAAGCTCGTGTTTGCCGGGTCTGCTCCCTTCTGAGGCGCTGTCATGTCATCGTCATCTTCGGTTGCCGTGCGTCGCGTCCTGTTCGTGCCTCTCGTCGCGTTCGCGATCGTTGTGCTCGCGAGCGCCGGGTCGACCCAGCGTCCGCGCTTCTATTCCGACGATCCGATCGCGCGCGAGCCCGAGTCGCAGGATGCGTCGAAGGCTTCGCCCTACGAGATCAAGTCGATCTACGAGATGTCGTACAACCTGTTCGTGACCTCGGGCTATAAGCCGTCGGGGTTGCGGGCCAAAGAGATCAACACCATCGACGAAGTGCCAGACTCGAATTGGTTCACCAATCGGATTGGCACGACGCCGATCACGCCTGAACAATTGACGCGCGGCCCCAATGTCGGTACGCCACCCGACCCGTCACGCTGGGTGCTCACGAGAGAGAAGACCTCGGGTGCGCATCCCGGATTCACGGCGCGCGACGCGAAGGGCGAGACGTGGTTTCTCGAATTCGATCCGCCGTACTACCCCGAGGGCGCGACGGGCGCGGTGGCGATCGCCAACAAGATCTTCTGGGCGCTCGGCTACAACCAGGTGGAGTCGTTCATCACCTCGTTCGATCCGGGCAAGGTGGAGTTCGATCCCAAGGCCACGCTTCGTCGTCCGTCGGGAAAGAGAACCAGGTTCACCAGAGATGACATGAACTCCATCCTCGAACGGGTGGCCAAGAATCGCGACGGCACGTATCGCGTGGTCGCCGGCCGTCTGATTCCGGGCAAGATTCTGGGCGGGTATCTCTTTGGCGGTACGCGTCCCGACGACCCGAACGATCTGGTTCCTCACGAGCAACGCCGCTCGCTGCGCGCGCTTCGCGTGTTCGGCGCATGGACGAACCTCACCGACCTCAAGGCGATGAACACGCTCGATACCGTCCTGACCGAGAACGGCCGGACCTACGTCAAGCACTACCTGCAGGACGTCGGCTCGACGTTCGGCATGTGCAACGACGAGTTCGAGTGGGATCTCAGTCATGAGTACTTCATCCAAGGAGACACCACGAGAAAGCGGCTCTTCTCGTTCGGGTTCGCATTGAGCGATTGGCAGACGATTCCCTACCCCGAGTACTACCCGTCGGTCGGGAGGTTCGAGGGCGATCGGTTCGATCCCAGGACCTGGCACCCGCAGACGCCGACCACCGCCTACATGGAGGCGCGCGCTGATGACGCGTTCTGGGCTGCGCGCCGCATCGCGTTGTTCAACGACGAACTGATTCGGGCCGCGGTGCGTGCGGCGCAATTCAGCGATCCGAAAGCGGAAAAGTATCTGGGCGACGTGCTGATCAAGCGCCGCGACAAGATTCTGAATGTCTATCTCAACGCCGTGAACCCGATCGTCAATCCGCGTCTCGATGCGGGCGGGCGATTGACGTTCGAGAACGCCGCGATCGCCGCGGGCGTCGCGAAAGGGCAACCGACGTATCACGCGTCGTGGATGATCTTCGATAACGCGACCGGGGCGACCAAACCGCTGTCGTCAACCGACGGTCAGGCGACGACGCTGAACGCTCCCGCGGGGCTCCCGACGACTGCGGGCAGTTACATCGAGGTCGATATCTCCGCAGATCTGCAAGCGCAACCAACGTGGAAGGAGCCGATCAAGACCTACTTCCGCCGCAGTGCGCAAGGCTGGACGCTAGTGGGACTCGAACGACTGCCCGACCAGGTTGATCCCGCGCATTTGCTGGAGCACGAGAAGAAACAGCCGTAGTGTCCGCGACTCACGTCCCCGGCTCAGTCGCGGTCGTCACCAACCGTGAGCCGAATCCGATCGAGATCAGGCGATCGCGAGCACCGGGGCCCTCGGGAGTTCGACCGCAAACACGCATCCCACGCCAGGCAGGCTGCGAGCGAAGATCCGGCCATCATTTGCTTCGACCGCCCAGCGGCTGAAGGCGAGACCAAGGCCAAGGCCCGTTCGATCGGCGCTTTGCTGCTCGAACGGGCGGAACAGGGCGTCGACGTCACCTGTCGGGAGACCGCCGCACTCATCTTGGATCTCGAACACGACCCGATCGGCCGTGGCCAGAACCCGCAGCGTAACGGTGGTTCGAGGTCTGGTGAACGTGAACGCGTTCCGCAACAGGTTCATGACCACGGTGCCGAGGACCTGTCGGTCCACGTTGATCGCCACGCCATCCTCGACAGGCATCTGTCTGAAGTGGATACCTCGATCGTATGCCTCCACGGCGGCGACCGGCGCGAGCTCTTCGAGAAATCCAGACACCAGGAACTGTTCCCGATTCTGAAGACCTTGTGTATGCAAGACGTCGGCGAGCGAGCCAGCCACGAGATCTCGCGCGCCCACGAGGCTTCGATGGAGTACGGCCCCGGTGCTCCCGGCGACGCCAACATGCCCGGACTTGACCACGTCAAACGCGATCAGCGCGGTGTGGATCAAGTCTCGCAATTCATGGGCAAAGAATCCGAGCCGCTCGTTCTCTCGAGTGGCCCCGCCTTCGCTGGCCGCCTCATCTCGTTCGCGCCCGAACTGTGTGACCGCCCCGGCGATGGCATCGTCAAGGCAGCCGTTCAATAGTCGGAAGTCTTCGGTGCGGATGGAGGCGTGGGTTTCCACGGCCAGATCGGTGATGGACTGGCAGACATCGCCGTAGCCGTGCACCACCTGCGACACGGTGAAACCCTGGAGCAGGAGGTCGTGCCCATGCAGGATGGCGCTGCGGCTGATGTCCGGGCTCGAGGCTTTTCCCTGGCGCAACGCGTCGACCAGTTGATCCAGGAATAGCGGTACCCCGTGATCGATCTCCGGTACTCCGTGATCGATCTCCGCCTCCGTGTGCGGTGGCACCGGCCTCGTGGCGACCTTCACACGGCAGCGGCGGATGATTTCGTCGCGGTTCAGGGCAATGAATTCATGGAGCATGACGTCCTTCTCCAATCGCTGCTCTGCGACCCAGTGCATCCAGCATGCTGCCGCGTCGACCGCGTGTCTGTGCCTTTGAGGACAGCCTCAAACGTTCGCGATTGGCGCTGGCTCAACAATGGGACGTTCAACCGGCTGCGCTGCGCACGACGATCGGGACGGCCATGCGCCACGCGATACGTTGAGCCGCGTGACCGTATCGACACCAGGATCGTGCGGCATTGATGTTGTATTCAGCCCGCACAAGAGATTTGTCTCTACAAGAACGGGAGGGGTTGTGTCCAAGGAGTTCTTTCGAAACACGATTGTCTTCGCCATCGCGCTCGTGCTCGCGCCGGCCTGGGCTGCATTCGCTCAAGACTCACCAGCTCCCGAGGGACCAAAAGAGCTCCAAGCGACTGCAGCCGAGCCGCAAGCCGGAGAGCGCCGTACGATCGGCACCGTAACATCCGTCGGCCGCGGCTCGATCGTCGTGCGCACCGATCTAGGCGCGTACAACGTCTTCTCCGTTGGGCCGGGAACCACTCATGCGAAACCGGTCACTGTGGGCGCACGTGTGAGCGTGGTCACGCTGTCGAGTGACGCCGAGGCCGCACCCAACGCGCTGGCAATCAGGATCCTGCCTAGTCCGCAGGGGCTGACTCCCGTGGCCGCATCTGAAGAGGATGTCGTGCCTGACCAAGTGCGGCGCCTCGAAACGCAGATCGAGCGTCAAGCGCGACGCTTCCGTACCGGCCTCCAAGCGGGTGCGGCGTTCGACCCCACGCTCGTCTCGCTGAACGCGTTCGCCACGCTCGGGCCGTTCTTCAGTCGAAACCTGCAATTCAGGCCCAATCTCGAATTCGCCTTCGGCGAGGTCACGACGTTGTTCGGGATCGACCTCGACGCGGTCTACACGTTGCCCGGAGTGCCGCGCTCGATCAGGTGGGCGCCGTACATCGGGGTGGGTCCGAGCTTCTCGTTCACCCACCAAGGCTTCGAGACGCAAACCGTTACGAACGTCGACACGACCGGTGGAACCGTCAAAATCGACAACGGGAGATTCGACTTCAGTAACTTCGACTGGAACAACGGCTTCAATTTCATCGTCGGCTTCAAGAATCCTACCGGGACGTTCTTTGAGATGAAATCGACGGCCTGGGGCGGCGCAAACATCAGATTGTTGGCAGGGTTCGAGTTCTAACAGACCATCAGTTGAGCGCGGCGTCCAGGTGCTCGCACACCGCCGCGCAAATTGCCGGCGCCGCGTCGGGTCGTCCGATCGCTTTCGCCGACGCTGCCATCTCGGTCAGCTTGGGTGACCCAAGCAGGCGATCGATGCGGAAGGGAAGATCCTCGACACGGTTTGCCTTGGCCGCGGCGCCGCGCTCGAGGAGAAAGTCGCTGTTTGCGGTTTCCTGCCCGGGAATCGGATTGAGAATGAACAGCGGCTTACCGAGCGCCATCGCCTCCGCCGTCGTCAGGCCACCCGGCTTGCTGACGATGAGGTCGGCCACCGCCATCATCTCGTGCATGTTCGACACGAAGCCGAGCACGTGGGTTGGATGCCGCCGATCGTGACCGGCCAGCTCCCGCCGCAGCTCCACGTTACGGCCGGCGACGACGACGGTTTGAAATTCACGCGTGATGTCGTCGAGCGACGCGAGGATCTCGCCCATCGGTCCCATGCCGAAGCCGCCGCCCAGCACCAGCACGGTGGGGAGATCGTCGCGAAGACCGACGCGCCGCCGCACGGCAGCGGCGTCGATCGGCTTTGCGAACCGTCCGGCGATTGGAATCCCGGTCACCGCCACTCGCGCCTCGTCGACCTTGCGAGCGACGAGCCGCGCCTTGGTCTCTTCGGCCGCGACGCAGTAGAGATCGACGGCCGGCTCCATCCACAGCGCGTGCGCCTCGTAGTCGGTGACCACGCAGACGACGAAGGGGTGATGGTTGCCGGTCTTGCTCGTGACCGCACCCAGCACTTCGAGCGGGAGGAAGTGCGTGCACAGCACGACGTCGGGCGCGAACTGCTTCAACAGGCGGACGAACTTGCGATTGGTGTGCTCGGCGAACCGCCGCCGGAACGTGCCGAGCTCGCGCAGGCGTCTGGGGTTGTCGGTCTTGTTGAAGATCAGCTCATACAACTCCGGTGCATGCGCGATCAGCTTGACGTAGCCTTCCGCGTACATCTTGCGCTGCAGCTTCGGCACCAGGTCCAGCAGATCGACGCGCTTCACCTCGTGCGACGGATGCATCGCGGTCCAGGCTTCTTCGAGCGCGGCGGCGGCTTGAAGATGTCCGCCGCCGGCGGTCACGGTGGCGATCAGGATTCGCATGTCGTCTGTCAGGTCCCTCGAATCTATCGGCGAGTGATGCGTGTATCAAGAGCATGACGCACCGGCACGGTATAGTGGCAGCGTGCACGAATGGCGCGTCCTGAAGTTTGACGAGCGCGAGTCGGATTCGCCGGTCGTGGAGCGCGTCTGGACGGCCCGGAGCGAACGGGCCGGCATGTTCTCGTCGATCGCTGCCAGCCACTGGGAGATGGTGGTCACGCGCCATCGCGGAAGAACGTCGCTCACGGTACGAGGGCCCGAAACGAAAGCCACGAGAGCAGAGTGCCCTGCGGGCGGTGAATGGGTGGCGATCCGGTTCAAAGTCGGAACGTTCTGGCCGGAATGCCTTCCAGCGACGCTGCGCGATCGCAACGATCTGACGCTGCCTGCCGCCGGTGCGCGCTCGTTCTGGCTGAACGGGTCGACATGGGAATACCCCACCTTTGACAACGCCGACACCTTTGTCGATCGGATCGTTCGACAGGGCATCGTCGGCCGCGATGCGATCGTCGAGCGCGCGGTGAGCGGGGAAGCACGAGCGTGTTCGCTGCGATCGGTCCAGCGCCGATTTCGGCGAGCGACCGGCATCACGCATGCGGCCTATCGGTCGATCGAACGGGCCCGTGCCGCGGCGAATCTCCTTCGATCAGGCGTGCCGATTGTCGACGTTGCGCATCGCACGGGTTACTTCGACCAGGCGCACCTCACACGATCGCTCAAGCATCTGATCGGACAGACACCGGCCCACATCGCAGACGCGACACGGCAGCTGTCGTTTTTATACAAGACAGCCCCGCTCCCGTGAGTTCTACGATGAGCCTCACAGGAGGCTCATTGCATGGTCTGGACGGGGTGGATTATCACGGCGCTCGTCGGCGCGTTTCTGCTGGTCGACGGCGGCGCACGTGTGGCAGGGTTTGCGCCGTACATCGAGGGGATGACCAAGTTGGGGTACGCGGTCTCCCTCGCGGTGCCGATCGGTATGACGCTGCTGGTCGCGACGATCCTCATGCTGATACCGCGCACCACCGTACTCGGTTGCATTCTCGTCACCGCGTATCTTGGCGGCGCGGTCGCCACGCAAGTGCGGGCCGGGGACCCGTGGTTCTTGTTTCCCGTGGCACTCGGCGTCTTGTCATGGCTGGGGCTCTACCTGCGCGACCCGCGACTCCACGCGCTCCTTCCATTCACGATGTGACCTTACGCGTTCGCCGTCGCCTTGTCCTCCATCGGCTTCTGGCCTGCGGCTGACTTGGCCCATTCGCCGGCGATCTGACGGGTGGCGACGTTCAACCGATTCCACGCGTTGGCGGCTGCAATCATCAGCACCAGCGCCCCCAGCTGCCGCTCGTCGTAATGCCTGGCGGCCTCGTTCCAGATCGCGTCGGGCACCGGATCGGCTCGATCGCTCAGGCGAGTGACCGCCTCGGTGAGCCCGAGCGCTGCCCGCTCGGCATCGGTAAAGTAGGGTGTGTCGCGCCATCCTGCGATGGTCAGTACACGCTCATCCGTCTCTTTTTCATGGAAGTTGCCGCGCGTGTGCAGGTCGAGGCAGACACCACAGCCGTTGATCTGGCTGGTGCGCAAGTGAACCAGATCGAGCGTGCGCTTGGGCACTCCGCCTTTTTCCGCCGCCGCGCTCAGGGCCTGAAGGGCCTGCATGGCCCCAGGTACGACAAAGGCCGGGTTCTTCATTCGTGCGTGCATGATGACTTCTCCTCCGTCGATCACAAGGTGTCGATGTCGTCCGTCATAAGTGAGACGGACGCCAACGACGGAATGTGACCGGCTGAGGATTGAACAGTCACTCCTGGCGGAGGGCGACAATCGGGTCGATGCGCGTGGCGCGCCGCGCAGGCACGTAGCCCGCGGTAAGGCCGACGACAAGGATGACCGCCCCAACAGCGCCCAGGGTGAACGGATCGTTTGGCGGCACGCCCCACAGCTGAGAGGAGAGCACGCGCGTGCCGAACAGTGCTCCCGCGATCCCGATCGTGATCCCTGCGCCGATCAGAGTCAGCGTCCGCGTCAGAACCATGTTGCGCACGTGACTCGGACGCGCACCGACCGCGATGCGGACGCCGATGGCGTGCGTGTCGCGCGCCACCGAATACGCGATCGCCCCGTAGACGCCGAACACGACGAGTACGAGGCCGACGGCAGCGAAGGCAGAGAGGACGGCAAGGCCGAAGCGCGGTTCGGCGTACGAGTACTTCCGCAGGATGTCTTCCACCGTCCCCGTTTCGGTGATCACGAGACTCCGATCGACCGACCAGATCGCGGCGCTGATGCTGCTGAGGGTGAACGACGATCCGCTGGCCGCTCTGACAACGATCGCGCGCCCGTACGCCCAGGTGGCAGACGAGGGGGCGAACACTTCCGGCCACGCGGCATCACGGATGCCGTGATTCTTCGTATCGGCGACGACGCCCACGACCTCGAAGCGTGGGTTCGAGAGCTTGTCTTCCGGCAACGTGCCAAGCGCGTTGATGGTGATGTACTCGCCGATTGGATCGGCCTGACCAAAGTAGCGCTTCGCGAGTGTCTCGTTCACCACCGCAACAGGCCGGCTCCCCGCGACCTCGTTATCCGAGTAGAACCGGCCGCGACGTAGACGCAGACCCGCGGTGTCGAAGTACGACGCGGTGGCCAACTGGACGAGCGTCGGCGCGGCCCTCTCGTGCGGCGCTCCGGATACGTCGATGCCCGTGCGAAGGCCTCCGCCGAGCGGAACAGCGCTCGCGGCAGCCGCGGCCGTCACGCCGGGCAATGCCTGCACACGTGTGAGGATCTCGTCGACGAGGTTTTGCTTTGCCTCCGGCGATCTCTGTTGGCCCTGCGGCAGTGAGATGCGCGCGAAGATCAGATGGTCGGGCCGGAAGCCGAGGTCGATTTGCTGAAGGTTGACATACGTGCGTATCAGCAGGCCGGCGCCGGCAAGCAGGATCACCGAGAGGCCTACTTCGACGACCACGAGCGCGCCGAGCAGCCTCTTGCCGCGAACGCCCGGCCCCACCTCTTTGCCCGTTCCTCGCAGCAACTCGATCAGGTCGTGACGCGTTGCCTGCAGCGCCGGTACGAGTCCGAACAGGAGGGCCGTGGTGCAGGAGGCGACAACGCTGAAGAGCAGTGCACGCCAGTTCATCGCGATCACGGCTTCGGCAGGAATCAGGTTGATCGGGATCAACACGACGACGAGGCGCAGACAGGCGCTGGCGAGGGCCACGCCGATCATGCCACTCACGACCGCGAGCAGCAGGCTCTCGGTGAACAGTTGCCGCACCAGCCTCGACCGGCTTCCACCGAGTGAGGCTCGAATCGCCATCTCGCGTTCGCGCGTGCTTGCGCGCGCCAGCAGCATGTTGGCAACGTTGCCGCAGGCGATGAGCAGCAGCAACCCCACGGCTGCGGCGAAGCTGTAGAGCGTGGCTCGCAGCGGTCCCACCTGGCTGTCGATCAGGCGGAGCACCTTCACAGTGAACGCCTTCGGATAGAGCCGCGGATAGAGCGGCGCCAGACGATTCGCGACGACGCGGAACTGGGCCTCGGCCTGTTCGAATGTGACGCCGGTCTTGAGCCGCGCGAAGACACGGTAGATGCGACCGCTCGACTCCGATGCCGCAACCCCCATCGTCTGAGGCTGCCACACATCGGCGCCGACCAACGTGAATCGCGGAGGCATGATGCCGACCAGTGTCGAGGGCACACCATTCAGCGTGAATGTCCGACCGACGATCTTGCCCGAAAGACCGTAATGCTCGCTCCATTCACGATGACTCATCACGAACACCGGCTCGGCGTCGGGACGACCATCGCCAGGCAGCAGTGTTCGACCCACGAGGGCTCCGACGCCGAAGAACTGAAACGCGCGGCTCGACACGAGTGCGCCGTTCAACGTCCGTGAGCCCTCGCTGGTCGTCTGCACGATGTCGCGGTCGCCCTCGATGAACGCGAGGTCGTCCAGCGCCGCGACGTTGGCGCGGATTTCCGCCAGTTCGGAGCCGAAGAACCATCCGCGGTCGCCGCGGCGCGGGCTCGCCGGATCGCGAATCTGGAAGACCAGGATGCGGTCTGCGTCCGCATAGGGAAACGGATTCAGCAGCACTGTTTGAATCGCGCTGAAGATGCTCGTGGCGGCGGCGATGCCGATGGCGAGTGTCAACGTGGCAAGCACGGTGAAGCCAGGCGAGGTGCGCAGTCTGCGCGCGGACAGTCGGATGTCGGCGACGATGGCGGTCGGCATGGTTGCGCTGCAAGCCTAGCGTACGTAGTGTCCGGCTTTAGCCGGACCTGAAAATCCGCAAACCGCATCAAGCGCGAAGACTGAGACATGTGCAGACTTAGGGTGTGGAGACTCGTTATCAACGCCTGAGCGATGTGAGCGAACTGATCCGCCAACGCGAGATCTCGCCCGTTGATCTGGTGAAATCCTGCGTCGAGCGCATCGAACGACTTCAACCGCAGCTGAACGCCTTCATCGCCGTTCCAGTCGAGTCTGCGTTGGAGGCTGCCAAGACCGCTGAGCACGAGATACAGCAGGGCGGTTGGAAAGGTCCCCTGCATGGGGTTCCGATCGGTATCAAGGATTTCTACGACACCGCCGGTCTCGGAACGACCGCGGCGTTCGAGCACTTCAAGAATCGCGTTCCGAAGAAGGATGCGGTTGCAGTCGAGAGGCTGAAGCGGGCCGGTGGGATCGTGATCGGCAAGACCAACATGCATACGCTGGGCATGGGGACCACGGGATTGGAGAGTGCCTTCGGACCGGCGAAGAATCCCTGGAACGTGGACTACATCCCGGGCGGGTCGTCGAGCGGATCGGCAGCCGCTGTGGCTGCAGGATTGTGTTACGCGACCGTCGACACCGACGCGATCGGGTCGTGTCGATTGCCAGCGGCGTGCTGCGGTGTGGTGGGCTTCAAAGGATCGTACGGGCTGATCGACATGACCGGTATCCTCGAGGGCGAGCAGCCGCCGGACGACACCATCCGATGGCTGGCGCATGCCGGTATTACCACTCGCAGTGTTCTCGACACCGCCTTGATGCTCGACGCGCTTGCCGACACGCGCGGGGAACAGACGTGGCGCGAAGCGGTGACCGGCTCACGACGATTGCGCATTGGCATTGCGGACAACGTCAGCACCTCTCCTGACGTGAAGAAACCGATCGACCACGCCCTCGGCATCATCGGACGCCTCGGTCACTCAGTGACAACCGCCGCCGCACCGTTGACGGACTTCCGAAAGGGTATTGCCACTATCGAACGCGATCGAGAGACGATTGGCGATCGTGCGTTCACGAACTTCGATGTGCTGGTGCTGCCCACGACACCGACGACGACGCTCGCCGTGAAGGAGGCGGTGGGCAATAAGCTGGCGCTCTCAGCGGAACTCACGATGTTTGCCAATTACTACGGGCTGCCAGCAGTGAGTGTCCCCTGCGGCTTCGACGATCGCGGTCTTCCAGTGGGATTACAGGTCGTCGGCAAGCCCGGTGACGAGGGCGCGGTTCTTCAGGTCGCGTATCAGTTTGAGCAGGCCGTCGGCTTCAGCACGCATCCGCCGATCGCGTGATCAGTCCTCATCCCCGGCCGGCCCAGCCGCTTTCGTCACTTCTTCAGGCTTCACGCGGTCGATGTTGAACTTGCCGGCTGCGTTCGACATCTTCTCCATCACCTCGTCGAAGTCGAAGCTGGTGGCTTTGGAGAAGCGGATCGGATTGATCCGAGCGACGACGAATGGACGCAGATAGGGACTTGTCAGCCCGCGGGCTTTGAGCTTGTCGACGATGGTCGTCACACGGTCGTCGATGGCGAGAACCAGGCGCGCCCGCCGCTCGCGCTCGGCGACGGCTTTGGTCAGCGGCTTGTCGAGAAACTCGTCGATGCGGCGCAGCACGGATCGATAGACGGCGCCGCTGAGACGAGGACGTGATTCGTAGGCCGCACCCAGGGTCAGAAAGGCCGGCTCCTCGAACTGAAACGCGAACGACTCCTCCGGCTCGCGCGATTCGTCGGCGAGCGCGCGCAGCATGCGGATCGTCTCGAGCGACTTCTCGCGCAGGTTATGCGCCTTCTCGGTGTTGAGCGCGAGGATCTGATACGCGACTTCCGCTTCGGGGATCAGCAGCGCGATGACGGTCTTGGCCCCGAGGCGTCGCATCGCCTGCAGCCGATGGTTGCCGTTCGGCGTCCAATAGCGGTCGTCGTGACGCACGACGATGAGCGGATCGAGGAAGCGGCCGAGCGTTTCGATCACCGTCATCAGCCGCTTCACGTGGGGATCCGAGGGGTCGCGCTGATAGGGGGTCGGCTCGACGCGATCGATCGGCAGCGACACGATCAGCATCGCCTTTCCGCCAAACGGATCGCGATACGCGCCCAGCACCGCGCCGCCGTCGCGCTCGACAAGCGGCGCCAGCGCATCGGCCGCGCTCGTATTCGTGCGCGTCTCAGCGGGTGAGAGTCCGATCGATGCGGCTGCCTGCTTCTTCCTGCGGACAGCTTTCTTCTTCTTGGCCATGCGGTGCGATTGGTGAGGGCGCTACTTCACGGCGCGCGCGATGAACTCGAAGATCGCCGCGTACCCGGTCGACAGGCGTCCAGCGGTGAAGTAATCGGTGCTGCCGAGGCCATGTCCCAGCCCCGGAAAATACGTGAACTCGATATTGGTCTTGCCGGCCGCTTTCACACGCGCCTCGAGCGCCCTCACTCCCGACGCAGGGGTATTCGCATCGTCCTCGCCCTGGAACACCCCCACCGGCATCGTGAGCTTGGACACGAAGTCCCACATCGACGCATGGGAGAAGTGATCCTTGACCCAGCCCGGAGGGATGGGGACGGTCGCCGACAGTTTCAGGAAGCCCTCGGTGGTTTCGATGTTGCCAGCAGCGATGGCGTCGACGAGCGGCTTCGACAGCGCGTCGCGATCCACTTCGGTGTAGAAGCCGTCGCGATCGGCGTCGAAGACCGTGAACGCGACGCCCGGCAACGACTTGCGGCGCACGCCCTTCGGATCGGCCTCGTACTCTGCGGCTGAAATGCGGCCGTCATTGTCGGCGTCCCAGTGGCCCCGGTGCTGAATGAAGGCGCCGCCGGCGGCCATGAACTTCAACATGTCCTGGAGCGTGCTGCCGATCATGCCCGACTGCACGACGGCGTGGATGTCGCTCGGGATACGGGCTGCGGCCTCGGCGGCAATGAGGGTGCCTTCGCTGACGCCGCGCAGCATGATCTTCCTCGCATCGACGCCGGCCTGCTTTTGCACGATACACACGGCGCTGACCACGTCCTGCACTTTGTTCTCGAGAGTGCTGGTGTTGTAGACGTCGGCGTCGATGCGCATCGCCCGCGGCGCGGTCGGATCGGTGTGAACGCCGCGTCCTTCGTAGCTGAAGAAGCCGACATTCGACGGCGCCAGGTTCTCGCGATACAGATCGAAGAAGGCAACCGCCTCTCCCTTCGCGTTCCTCAAGCGCTGGTCGAGCGTCGACGCTTCTGCGTTCTGGACGAACACCAGCACCGGATGAACACCGGGCGTGTCGGGCAATGTCAGGCGTCCGAGCATGGCGTGGCCGTCGTGCGACGTAAACACCACGTCGTGCGACGTGAACACGACGTCGCGCGTCGTCGTGCGCGGGACGCTCGCTGGCGTCTGTCCGCCGACGCGCACAGTGATCGCTACGACGAGCCCAAGGATGGCGAAACGCGTACGTCTCGTCACAATGGTTGGTCAGTATATCGAACCCTAGCAGCCCGTGGTTAAAGGGACTTGCTTCCGCGCCTCAACCTCGCGAGTCCGACGCAGAGAAGTTGCGAAATGCTGGATGCGATTGTTGACAGGGGCGTGCACATGATCAGCATCGCCGGTAAGAACAGGCTGCCGCGTGCCATTGACTGAATGAGCATCGCCGCGTAGGTCGAGTCGTTGTGTGCTCCGTATATGAAGTCACCGCCGACGGTATAGATGTACACGGCGACGACCGCTGGAATGGGTGCGAGAACAATCCCGAGGATGTTCCAGGTCCGGTCACTGGACTTGAGACGTACGGCGATGAGCCCGCAGATGCATCCCACGACTAGGGGAATGGAGAGCACGATCCAAATAAAAGGGCCCGGCTCAATCCCAAGATTATTCAACATGTCCGTGCGCCATCCTGTTCTGTGTAGGTCGCGTCCGCAAATGCCCACGGGCTGCTAGGCGGTTCCTTTTGGGCTCGCATCCAACAATCCCTCTCGGAAGAGGTCGGCAGCCGACTGCACAAAGCCTCTGACTGGACGCAGGTGGAGGCTCAGTGCCGCCGATGGCAGCAGCTGTCGTATCAGCGTCACCAGACTCTTCGTGGCGCGCTGATTCGGACTGCGATCGAGCAGCCACCACAGGATGACCCCGAGGTGGGCCAGATAGAGCAGTTGGCTCAGCGCGTCGGCGAGCGGCTGCCTCGGCGAGTCAGTGGCGCGCAGCACGACCTCTTGAAAAATGCTCTGAACCTTCGTCCGCGAGAACGCGGTGTTCTGCGCGAAGACGCCTTCATCGGCATCGCCCACCATCACCGGTGCCAGCGCTCGCAACGTCACGCGATGAGGGCCGAGCGTTCGAAGGCTGACCTCCAAGGCATGGACGAACCGGTCGCGCCATTTGCCGTGAGGCATGTCGCCTGCCTGCTGCGCGAAGCTCTCCGACAACTCGTCGTACAGCGCAAGGACGACCGATCGTTTGTTGGGAAAGTAGCGATAGAGAAGTGCGGGGCTCACGCCGGCCCGCGCTGCGACGTCGCGCAGCGTCGCGGCTTCGTAGCCGCGCTCGCCAATCAGCGCCGTGGCTGCCTCGTATAGACGCACGCGCGTGGCTTCGCCTTCGGCCGTACGGCCCGGCGGCCGTCCGCGTTTTGCGGGCCGGTTGGTTTTAGTAAACACGTTTACTATTAAACCATGCCGGCCCTGTCCTCGCATGTGGCGGCCATGTGGCTCGCCCTAGGCACTCCGGGTCATGCCCTTCGGCGTACCGCCGACGACCCGGTTGCGTCCGGCTCGCTTCGCCTCGTACAGCGCTCGATCGGCAGTGGCGATCCAGTCGAGTGCCGACTGTCCGCGGCGAAGCTCGCTCACCCCGACGCTGATTGAAATCGACAGCCGGTCGAGTGGCCGCCATGCGGCAATGAGTGCGCGCAGTTGTTCGGCGAAGGGGAGCGCCCCTCGAAGGCTGGTATTCGGGAGCAGCAGGGCAAACTCCTCGCCGCCTGTCCGAAACAGGAGATCCAGTGTGCGCACGCTGCGGCCCACGAGGACGACCAGCCCCTTGAGCACCGCATCGCCGGCGAGATGACCGAGGCCGTCGTTGATCTCCTTGAAACGATCGAGATCGAACAACACGAGGCATGCCGGTTCGCCGAACCGAGTACGACGCTCGATCGCCATGTGCAGGCACTGATTGAAGTGCCGCCGGTTGAACGCCCCTGTCAATGCGTCGGTGATCGCCTGTCGCTCGAGCGTACGCAGACGATCGACGAGCTGCCGGATCGTCACGGCTGCGGCGGCGACGACGCCAGCCAATACGGCGAGCAGAATCAGCGACAGACTCACGACCGTGTCAGCGGACGACAACCGTTCCGACCATCCCCGGGTGAATCGTGCAGTGGTAGGGAAATGTGCCGGCGGTCTGATACGTGAACGAGAACTGCCGGCCCGGCGCGATGATGCCGGAATCCCAGCCGCTGACGTTGGACGTCGATGTGTGCGCGACCGAATCGGTGTTCGTCCACGTCACCGTCGTTCCGGCGTCGATCTCGACATCGTCGGGCGTGAACGCGCGATTCCCCAACGCTTGGGCGCCCATAGGGATACTGATTGCCGATGACGACCCGCCCGGTGTGGGAGTAGGAGTGGGAGTGGGGGACGGAGTCGGTGAAGAGTCGTTGCTTCCGCAGGCAACCGCAAGTGCGGCAAGCGCTACGGCTAGAGTAAAACGGATCGAAAACATGATGGCCTCCGCACTGTGTAACCTGCGGGTTGGCCGGAATATTCCGCGGCGAGTGCCGCCGTGGCGATGGCGAGCGCTCAGGCGCCCATGATGGGTGAGGCGCGCGCGGCGTCGATGTCTTTCAGCAGCGAATCGAGCGAGGCGCTGCGGCCGGCCGCATAGGCGCGTGCCCAGCGTTGGTCGCCAAGCCGTTCGCGTACGTCCCGCTCGGTCCGTTCTCGACGCTCGCGCACCGACGCGTCGACGGCGGTGGTGCCGGTTTGTTCGATGACCGCATCGCGCGCGCCCAGCACACGTGCAGCCCACAGATCGTCGCCTTTCAATGCCGCGGCGGCCGCCAGCGGCGTGAGCGCGTACACGAATGCGAACTTGTCGCGGAGCTCGCGGCTGCAGGTGAGACTCTCGCGCACGTACTCGATGGCCGCGTCTGCGTTGCCGCGCTGTACGGCCAGATTGGCCCGGATATACAGCGGCAGATTGAGGAACCACGGGCCCGCCTGCCGCAGCACCGCGGTGGCTTCATCGAGCAGGCGTTCGGCGGTGACGATGTCGCCAGCGGCCAGCGCCACACTGGCCATCCCCATGAGCGAATTGCCGATGCCCCAGGCACTCGAGAGGCCGCGGAACCGATCGATGGCGCGTGTGAACCATTCGCGCGCCTCCTGTTGATGACCACTGGCCTGCTCGACGTGGCCGAACAGGATCTCTCCCATCGCGACGACTTCGGCAGCGACGTCTGGACCGAGGCTTTGCGCGCGAGTCAACCACTCGCGGGCCTGTGCGAGTTGGCCCTGCGTGTAGCACATGACGGAACCGCCCACGAGGGCCTTGGCTGCAGCGGCGGCAGGCACATGCGGCAGGTTCAGCACGCGCTGGCACCACTGAAGCGCCTCGGTGCCACGAGCGCGAATCAGCCAGAAGAACAGCAGACTCCACACGATGTCGGCGGCGTCGGCGGCGCGCTCGCGCTCGATCAGCCAGTCGAGCGTGGCGCGGTAGTTCTCGAGATCGTCGCGGACGCGATCGAGCCATTCGATCTGCGACGGTCCTGTCAACCCGGCACACGCTCCCGCCGCTTCACGAGCGCAATAGGCGGCGAGTCCGGCCAGCGCCGCGTCCTGTTCGCCCGACGCTTTCAGCTCGAGCGCCGCGTAGGCGCGCACGGTTTCGAGCATCTGATACCGCGGGCGCGTTGACGGCGACGTCTCCGCGCGCTGCAGCAGGCTCTTGTCGATGAGATCGGCCACGCCGATGAGCGTGTCGGCGCTGGTCACCGGAGATCCCTGCAGATCGGCGAGCACCGCGGCAGCCGCCTCGATGCGAAAGCGCCCGCGCAACACGCCGAGGCGTCGGAACGTGCGCTGTTCGTTTCGGCCGAGGAGCTCATAGCTCCACGCGATCGTCGCGCTCATCGTCTGCTGTCGCTCGGGCAGATCGCGGGCGCCGGCGGGCGTCAGCAGCACGTTGCGTTCGAGCCGCCGGAGCAGATCGTCGACGGTGAGAATCTTCATCCAAGGCGCCGCGAGCTCCAGGGCGAGCGGCAGCGCATCGAGCTTCGTGCAGATCGCTTTCACCGTGGCGGCGTTCTCAGACGAGAGATGGAAATCGGGCTGTACGTCGCGCACCCGTTCGAGGAAGAGCCGCACCGCCGGAATGCGATTCGGCTCGCTCTCGTGTGGTGTGGTGAGCGCCAGCGGACCGACGGCGAATTCACGCTCTCCCCGCACGCGAAGCGGTGCGCGGCTGGTGACGAGCAGTTTGAGCGAGGGCACCGACGTCAGCAATCCGGACGCGAGGGGCGCGGCCTCGAGCACGTGCTCGAAGTTGTCGAGCACGAGCAGCGTGGCGCGATCGCCGCACGCCATTCGCGCGCGCGCCGGCAGGTCGGTTGCCGTGACATCCGTCAATCCGATGGCGTCGGCGATCGCCAGCGCGACGAACGACCGATCGCGGATCGCGGCCAGCGGCACGTGCACGACGCGGGTGGCGCCGTCGGCGCCGACCGCGCGTGCGATTTCAAGTGCCAGTCGCGTCTTGCCGGCTCCGCCGGGTCCGGTGAGGGTGATCAGCCGGTACGACGGCCGCGCCAGCCATCGCTGCAGTCTCGCGATCTCGTCATCGCGGCCGATGAGATCGGTGGGATCGGTCGGCAGCAGCGCGGGGCTCGCCTCATCGACGCCGATGTCGGTTGCCGCGGCCCGTGCGCTCTCGAAGAGCGCCTCGCGTCCCTCGCCGGTCAGATCCAGCGCGGCCGCCAGGGCGCGCACGGTATCCATCTGTGGCCGTCGTCGTTGTCCACGCTCGAGCGCGCTGATGGCGTGAACGGACAGGCCGGCGACGGTGGCCAGTTCTTCCTGCGTGAATCCCGCGCTTTCGCGGAGCGCTTTCAGCTGCGCGCCGAATGATCCCGGAACGCGAGTCGTCAACACCTCTGATCTTACTTCGCGATCGTACGGGCGCTGTACGACAGCTGTACGGGCGCTGTCGGTGGGCTGGGACAGCGGGGCCCGACAAGATGAGGCCATGGATGTTCCCAAGAGCTTTGACGAGGTTGTGCTGCCGCATCTCGGCGCCGGGCGTCGTCTCGCACGCTGGCTGGTGCGGAACGAGGACGATGCGGAGGACGTGCTGCAGGAAGCATCGCTGCGTGCGTTTCGCTACTTTCGGACGTTTTCTGGCGGCGATGGCCGCGCCTGGTTCCTCAGCATCGTGCGCAATACCGGCCGGGGCTGGCGTCTGCGCCCCTTCGACCGGGCGATCGATCCCTTCGATGAGGAACACCACAGCAGCGTCAGATCCGAGTTCGATCCTGAAACACAGTTGCACCACAGCCACGAGGCCGCGTTGATCGAACGCGCGATGCGGCACGTGCCCGATCGCACACGTCAGCTGCTCGTGCTGCGCGAGATGGAGGGACTCTCTTATCGCGAGCTCGCCGATGTGATGCACTTGCCGATGGGTACCGTGATGTCGCGATTGTCGCGCGCTCGCGAAGCGTTTCGAGGCGCGATGATCGCCACGCTGCAACAATACGGCGTGGCTCGACGCCATCTCCGCTAGCCACGAGCCACGAAGACAGCCACGAAGTGCACGAAGGACACGAAGACAGCCACGAAGTGCACGAAGGACACGAAGACGAACCTTCGTGACCTTCGTGATCTTCGTGGCAAACATCGTGATCTTCGTGGCTAGTCTTTCTGGCTGAACGCACGGCACGACACGTCGGGGTTCCAGTTGGCGAAGGCGCCGTTGGGATTGTCCTTCCACGCCCACACGTGCAGCGCGTAGAAGGGGTCGAGGCCGAAGCGATTCGGGCTCTCGAAGAAGTGAAAAAGCTGGCCCATGAGCATCGGCGGGCCTTCGTCCTTGTGGTTCGCTTCCCAGGCCGCGACCGGAACGAGATAGTCGGCGCCGGTGATGCGGATGCCACCATCTGCCGCCGGCTCGAACAGGATGATCTCGGGTTCGTTCACCTTGATCTCGCCGTCGCCGACGAGCCCCATGTTGACGTAGTGAAGACCCATGGCGCCGAAATCGCCGCCGCTGACGCATCCAAACGTCAGGGCATAGCCTTCGCCGGGGCCGTCTATCGACTTCACGTTCTTGAATCGAGCAGTGGCGTCGCGCACGGCGTCGATGACCGCACTCTCGTCGCGAGTGGGTTTGTGCGCCTGTGCGACGGCGCCAGCCGCGTGATCGTCGTGATGTTGCGCGCTGCCGTGCGCCGGCGATGCTGCCAGCATGAGCGCGGCCAGCATCGAGTGCGCGAGTGGTCTTGCCGATCGTCCGATGTGCATGCAGGTCCTCCTGGTACGACTGCTGAGGGGCAGCCGACCTGGCCTAATGGGGAGTTGTTACTGGCCTAACCTGCATGGCGCGGCGAATATTCCGCCCTAATACCGAGCTAGAACGTCCCTTCCTTCGGGCCCCGCGCGGTCTTGTTGATCTGGCGGATCGCGCCGAGGTGGTAGGCCATGTGCGCGACGCTGGCCGCTATTCCCGTGAGCTCAACCTCGGCCACCTCGCGCGGCGACCTGAGCTCTTCGAGCCAGCGATGGCTTTCGTAGGCGAGTCCGGATCGAATCTCATCCCACGTCGGCGCATCCACCGCCGAAATCTTCCACGCCTCGTCCCACATCGCGTTGGCGAACGGATTGCCGCCTTCGCGCGCCCATCGATTCATCAGCGACAGGCCGTAGCGGACGTGCTGCGCGTGCGCCGCTATAGTGGCGCCGTCGTTGACCGAGCGCGATGCTTCGGCCGCTGAGATCTTTTCGAGCGATTGCAGCAGCCCTGCGTCTCCGGTATTGAGGATGAATGCGCCGGTGGACGCGGCCCCGTCGACCAACTCGGAGAAGAGGTGCTCAAGAACAGGACTGATATCCGTCGTTCGCATGGCGAGTTCCTCCTGAATAATCCTCTGTGATCTTTGCGTTCCTCGTGGCCTACAATCCTTCACAGGAGGCGCGTCACATGAAAGCTCTGCTCGTGCCGGCTCTGCTGATCCTGTTGGTCTCAAGTGTCCCGCTGTCCGCGCACCATTCGTGGCCCATCGACAACTCCAAGCTCGTGACGGTGAAGGGCACCGTGATGGAGTTCGCCTGGGAAAACCCGCATCCGATGATCACGCTCGAGGTGAAGAGCGATGACGGCAAAGTCGAGAAGTGGCAGGTCGGTGGCCCCGCCATCACCCGGATGGAGGCGAACGGCTGGAAAAAGGACACCGTCAAGCCCGGTGACGTCATTACCGGCATCGGCTATCAGTTCTCCGACGGCCAGAAGATCGTCAGGCTCGAGCGCATCATATTTGCCGACGGCAAGCAGATGAATCTGTACGGCCGCTGATCTCCCGCCTGCTGGCGGGCCTGCGAAAAGCGCCGACTTCCGCCGATATCTCAGGGTGTGAAGTCGGCCTCGTGGCGTCAGGTCACACCGTATCGCGTCGAGCTTCGCCAGGGTGGCGGATGGCTGGCTGTCTTTGGCTTTCCGTTCTTCGCTGCCGGCCTCTTCCTGCTGGCCTCTGCCGCGGGTATCGTGGCGACGCGGGGCCTCGACTCATCCACGTCCACGCGCATCGTACTGCCCTTGATGGGCCTGGCCTTCACGGCCGTCGGCGGCACGCTCGTGTTCGGCCGCGTGTGGACCGCCATCGATCGCGCCGAAGGCACTCTCGAACAACAGTGGGGATTGCTGGTGCCGATGCACACGCATGCGACGCGCCTCTCCGACTGTGTGGCGATCGTCATCGGCTTCACCCCCGGCGACTCCGACAGCGCGGACGCATTTCCGCTATCGACAAAGTCGCGCACCGGTGCCCATCGAAAGATCTTCAGCGCCAGCAGCTACGCGGACGCACGGGAGTGCGGCGCCCTCATCGCACGACTCCTCAACGTCGGCCTCGAGGATGCGACGAGCGATCATTCGGTCAACGTGCCTGCAAGCCAGAGCACGTTGTCGCTGTCACAGCGGCTGCCGGGTGAAGGACCGGTCGAGCGGCAGATGCCGCCGCGTCCAGCGAACGTGCGGAGCGAGGTACGAGAGGAGGGCAGCGGCATACGCGTCACGATTCCGGCCGCCCCAGCGCATCTGTTTCTGATCGTCGTGACGCTGGTGCCCGTGGCCGCGGTGGTCTGGTTGTTCGGACCGCTCGACACGTTCTTCCATCAAACGAAGACGCCCGATCCGATCGGGTGGATCTTCCTCGGGTTCTTCGCCGTGCTGTTCGCGGTGATTCCAGGCATGACCGTGCTCAACGCCATCGTCCGCGCGCGGAGCGGCGGCACGATCGTCACGGTATCGAAGGATGGGATTCGCATCGAGGAGCGCGGCGCGTGGCGAACCACCACGACGGGCAGGTACGCCGCTGCGGACATCTTCGACGTCGACTACAGCACCACTGAATCGACGTTGGAGTCTGCGCGTCGCACGGCGATGGCGGTCGCGCGCGAGTCGGACGGGATGGGCCAGCCCACGACGGTGTCTCCAACTCTGGAGCGCACGCTCACGCGAATCGTGGCGTTCTCGAGAACGAAGGGCATCACGCTCAAGACCCGCCAGGGGCTGGTCAGCTTTGGAGCAGGACTCGACGACGGCGAGATTCGCTACCTCCACACGTTGATCCGACGAGCGCTCGCCGGGTCTCGCTGAAAGCCTACTGCGGCGTCACCACGCCGACTGCGCACCGCGTCGTGCGCGGCGTGAAGGTCACGCCATTCGCATCAGTCCCGGACAGCACGCGTCCGTTGACATCGATGCTCCCCGATCCTCTCAGCGTGCCGTCGGCCTGAAGGGCCAGCGGTGCGGGTGTGGTGCCGCTGCGAACGGTGATGACGAGGCGATCGGCGAAGTTCTGCACGGCATACGGCATCACCGCATGCGCGTCTCCGCAGTCGACGATGACCGTTGTGGCGTGGAACTCGAATCGCAAGCCACCCGCGCCCACATACGTGCCCGCGAAACGAGGCCCTGCTGGCGCCTCGGCGGTGTCGGACTTCTGTGATGCGGGAACGCCCTGACCGGTCAGGATCCCCGAGGCCCTCGAGAGATCTCCGGCAAGGCTCACCTCCGCCTTCGTCGGCCCCGTTGGCCGCAGGACGGAAAACGCACATCGTTCGATCTTCCTACCCCACGCCGCAACCCGCTCCTGGTGACCGCTTCCGGGAACGACGACGTTGTCACTCGTTCGCGACTCGACCCAATAGGTGTTGTAGCCGACGATCACATCGCCGGACAGATCGAAAGCCGCGGGCCCGGTGAAGCGTCCGTCGGGACCCAGCGTGACGACCAGCGGTTTCGGCTCGGTCATGATCTCGACCTGCAACTGATCGCCGCGCCGCGTCACCGAGTAGTCGTGTGCCGGGCCTTGAAGCTGGCCGCAGGCGGCGATATTCGCGTTCTCGTTGTCGAAGTTGATCCCCAGGCCCGCCGCCGTCGCGTACGTGCCGCCGATTCGCAAGCCGCGCGTGGTCGACTGCGGAATGATCGAATCCACACCCAGAATGCTCTTTGTGAAGCCCGTACTGAGGCCCTTGCCGAGGCATTCGAACTCACCACCACCGAGCTCGAGACAGCGGCGCATGGCGACCGTTCCCGGGTCGTTGGGGATCGAGCGTCCGCCGGCTGGCGACGCTGGTGATATCGCCGCGCGCGCCTGTTCGTTCTCGCGCCGCTGCTGGTCGATGCGCGCCTGCGCTTGTGCGCTGGCAGCCGCGTCGATCTTGCCGAACTCGGCGAGCGTCGCCGGCGAGAGCAAGCCAAACATCTGATCGCTGAGCGCCGGGTTCATCTCGTAGCGACCGATCGTCTGTTGGAACGCTTTGGCGTTCTCGGGGGACGCGGATTTCAGGTAACTTTGCGACAGCTCATAAGAGGCGAGACCATACGCGTCGATGAGTCGCTGTTCATCTGGCGTGGTGGAGTTGTAGCGTCGCCCGGGAACCATTTGCATGCGCTGGATGATCCGCGGCAGATAGTTCAACACCGCCACCTGCCGCGCGAGGGTGTCGACGGGTGTGCTGCCTTGAATCGCGCGTTTCACGGTGTTCACAGAGGGGAATCCGGACAGATAGGGCGGATTGATCCCTTGAGAAGGCTGGCCCGAGGCGACTGCTGGCCGAGGCGCAGCTGCTGCGGCTGGCGCCGCCTGCACCGTGCACGTGCGCAGCCAGCCATCCATCTGTCCTCGCACGTTGTACCGCTCAGAGACCTGGCCGTTCTCTTCTTCCTTCCAGAAGCAGACTTCCGCTCGCGCGTTTTTCTCGCAGCGGGTGATGGTGCGCGTCACGCCGTCCTGGCAGCGATACGGAACATTCAGCTGCAGCGGTTCTTGTGCGAGCGCCATCATCGGCGTCAGGGCGATGCCGGCAATGACCCTCATCACGCACGACGAGATGCGACGCAGAGGCAGGCTGGTCATTGAAGCCTCAGAGTTTTGGCGCGCCGCGCTTCTTGACCTCATCGGCCTCTTTACTCTCTCGAGCTCTCGAAGCGGCGAGCGCGACCGCGCGCGTCGCATCCGTCGAGGCGCGATGCCGGCTTCCATCGGTGATCTGTACGATGAGGCCACGTACGACAGACTGGGGATTTGACTGATCGATTCTGTTGGCCAGGATGTTCGCGTTGACGATGATGATCGACTGACATTGGGCCGGGCCCGGATTGCCGGTTTGAATCTCGTTCATCGTCGGGTCGTCTGTACCTCCGAAGTGCGCCGTCGCGTACGTAGCGCACACCTTGTTGAGCGGCGCGCCGCTGGGGCCCATCGGCTTTCCCTGCGCGTCGTACACCCACGCCATGTATTTCGATTGATCCCTCGGATCGGGGCTGGCGGGCACACTCTCCGGACCGTACTTCTTGCGGAGTGCGTCCAGCGTGGTCTCCAGTTCTGGCTGCTCCTTGGTGGCAAAGTTGTACACACGCTTGACACCCCAGACGACCTCGGGACTCGGAGGCGTCGTGAACAGCAGTTGGATGTTTTCACTGCCGCGCAACATCGTGTAGTTGGGACCGGTCGTCGCCGGCTCGTCGCCGATGATCGAAAACAGCAGCGGCTGTTGAAACCCTTCCAGCGGGCGCGTCGTCGGCGAGAGCATCAACCGGGGATTGGCGGCCTTGAGCGCCACAGCGGCTTCTTTGACAGTCATGCCAATTCGGATGCCGACGACATCCAGACTGGGCGCGCCTGCGCCTTGGCCGTAGAGTGCGATTCCCGATACGCTCGCAACGATAAGTGTGACGGCCATTCGGCGCATGTCTGACTCCTCCGGTGTGTGCTCTATACACTTCCTTTGCGTGGAAAGCTATCTAGAACCGTCATGCGAGCGCCCGACGCACTGGATTCACCAGCAGCGCGGCAAGGAGAGCATCTCGTCGGGCGTGTCCTGGTCCGCTTCTGTTTTCAGGTAGCGGCGTCCTGTCGGCGAGGTTGCCAGCGCGACGTTCACGACCTCATAGATTCCGAGCTGAATGTAGAAGCTCCACTTCCCGGCGAGCATCCCTTCAATGGCCTCGTCAATCGACAACGCCCACCTCGGTCTCTCCCTGACGGCCATCCCACGGCGTCGAAGTTCGGCGCCGATGCTGGATGTATCCGGGGCCGGAATGCCCGGCAGGTTGGGTCCACCCACGCCCACGATGCGTCGATAGACGTCCATCGTGTCGTCCACGGTTATGCAATCGATCTGCAGGCGTGCCGTCACAACCCTCTTTCCTGTGCTACACGGAAAATGCGAGAAATTGCTGGAGGAGACATCATGGTCGCCAGAGTGTGGCATGGACGAACGAAACCCGAGCACGCGGATGCGTACGAATCACATCTGAAGCCCGAGCTGCTGCCTGGACTCAGCCTGAAGAAGGGATTTCGCGGCAGCTACTTCCTGCGCCGCGAGGTTGGCGATGAAGTTGAATTCATCACCCTCATTCTGTGGGATTCGCTCGACGATGTTCGCGCCATCGCCGGTCAGGACTACGAGAGAGCCGTGATCCCCGAAGACCGCCTCCCTCTTTTGTCGCGCTATGACGCCAAGGCGGCGCATTACGAGGTCGTTTCGATCCAGCCCAGTTCATAAGCGACGCGGCGAGGAGCATAATCTCCACCGGCCGACACCGCGCCGGAGGTTTGACATGGCCGATGCACTGGCAACCGGCTCTCTTCTCATCGCGGCACTGCTTCTTCTCTCAACACCGGCGTTTTCCCAACCAGCACTGACGGGCGTCGTCAGGGATTCGTCCGGCGCCATCCTGCCGGGTGTGAACGTCGAAGCGGCGAGTGCGGCGCTCATCGAGAAGTCACGCGCGGTCGTGACCGATGGGACCGGCCAATATCGGATCGTCGATCTGAAACCCGGCACCTACACTGTGACGTTCACTCTGTCTGGATTCGCAACGATCAGACGCGAGGGCATCGAACTGACAGGCGCCGGAGTGACGACAATCAATGCCGACTTGAGGGTGGGCGAGGTCGCTGAGACGATCGTCGTCTCCGGAGCCACGCCAGTCGTTGATACGCAGACGAGCACGAAACGCGAGGTCGTGCTCTCCAACACCGTGCTCGCCTCGATCCCCGCCACACGGACCTACGGCAACATCCTGGCGATGGTGCCCGGGGTTACGTCATTGACGCTCGATGTGAACTCCACGCAGTCGATGACCGGGACTGCCACGAATTTCTTCTTCACGTCGCGAGGTGGGCGCGGTAACGAAGGCACCGTCCAGATTGACGGGATGAACGTCGGATCCGCGTTTGGCGGCGGCGGTGTCTCGAGCTTTGCCTACGATTTCGTCAACGCTCAGGAGGTGCAGGTCACCGTCGCCGGCGGCATGGGCGAGAGCGACCGTGGAGGACCCGCGTTCAACATCGTTCCGAAGACGGGCGGAAACACGTTCAGTGGCAGCGCATTCGGCAGTAGCGCCGGCAGGTGGTCGCAGGGCAGCAATCTTGACGATCGGTTGCGCCGCGCCGGCATTACGGAACCGCCTGGACTCATCAAGAACTGGGACGCGAACCTCGCCATCGGTGGTCCGATCAAGCGCGACAGGCTATGGTTCTTCAACAACGTACGTAGCTACGGGACGCACCAGGACATTCCGGGTCTGTACGCCAACGCGAACGCGCTCGATGCCTCGAAGTGGAACTATGTGAAGGATCCGAACGTCAAGGCGCGGTCGGCGGGCGCCAAGATGATCGAAGCGATCCGCCTGACCAGCCAGATCACGCAGAAAAACAAAGTTGGGTTCTACTGGGAATATCAGGCGAACTGCACCGGCTCGGCGCTTGTGAACACGGGCAGTCCATGTCGTGCGCGCGGCGACGATTGGATCGCGCTGGGCACGTCGACCACCTCGCCCGAGTCCGGCAACATGTGGCCAGAGCGGGAGAAGATCACGCAAGCGACGTGGACGTCGCCGTTCACGAACCGTGTATTGTTCGAGGCTGGCTTCTCGTCGTTCAGCAGCAAGTGGGGCGGGTACGTTCCGCGCGGGTCGCAGACGGGTCTCGTTGCCGTGACCGAGCAGAGTACGGCCGCCGGCGTTCCAGTTCCGAACTTTACGTACCGCGGCTGGTCGTCCGCCGCCTCCAATAATCAGCAGCACAACGTCTGGCGTGCGTCGATGTCCTACGTGACGGGCGCGCAGAGCTTCAAGGTGGGGTACCAGGCGGCCTACGAGGTCTATCGGCAAATTCAGAACGTCGACAACCAGTTGGCCTATACGTTCAACAGTACGAGCGTAGCCCTACTCAATCCCATTCAATTCACGATGCGCATCGGCCCGCACATCCAGAGCAACCGCACGCGCTACGACGGCGTCTACGCGCAGGATCAATGGACGTATCGCCGTCTGACGGTGCAGGGTGCGGTGCGCTACGAGCACGCGTGGAGTTGGTTCCCCGAGGACGAGAACGGCATCACTGCCGACAACCGGTTCGGCAGTCGTTTCATCTTCCCGCGGCAGGATGGCGTCACCGGCTTCCACGACATCACGCCGCGGATGGGCGCGGCCTACGATCTCTTCGGCAACGGCAAGACGTCTGTGAAAGTGAACATCAGCAAATACCTGGAGACCGCGCAGAACGGCAACCAGTACACCATCAACAATCCGGCGGTAACTTTCCAGCAGACGACGACGCGGAGCTGGACCGACGGCAACAGGAACTTCGTTCCAGATTGCGATCTGATGAATCCGGCCGCGCAGGACAATCGTGCGTCGGGCAGCGACAGCTGCGGCGTCTGGAACAATTCCAACTTCGGCAACCCCCTCGTGACAACGCGCGTCAACCCGGATGTGCAGCACGGCTGGGGCATCCGGCCGTTCGACTGCCAGTTCGGGATCGCCGTGCAGCAGCAGATCGTGCCGCGCGTGGCGCTCGACGTCAGCTACAACCGCCGATGGTGGGGCAACTTCTTCTACACCGACAACCTGGCCATCGGTCCGCAGGATTTCGATCAGGTGACGATCACTGCGCCGTTGAACCGGAATCTGCCGAACGGCGGCGGGTATCCGGTCACGTTCGTGACGCGCAACGGCCGAACCCCGCTCGGCGCGACCGATAACTACTACACGATCGCGAGCGATTACGGCGACGCCTGGGCCTATTGGCACGGCGTCGACGCGCAACTGAGCGCGCGACTGGCGAGTCGACTGTTCGTACAGGTGGGCTCGAGCGGCGGCCGCGGTGTGAAGGACAACTGCGCCGTGGCCGAGAAACTTCCGGAGCTGTACACGACGGCGGGGTCGGTTCTCAACACCCTGCAGGTCGCATCGTGCGCGGTCAGGGAGGACTGGATGACGAGCATCCGCGGCGTCGCTTCGTACACGATTCCCAAAGTCGACGTCCTGGCGAGCGCCTCGATTCGCTCGCTGCCGGCCGCGGCACCCACGACGACATCACTCGCAAGCAGCGGCCAGTCGTTGGCGGCGAGCTATGCCGTCTCGACCTCGATGCTTCAGCAGCAGACGGGCCGACCGCTGGTGCCGGGCCTGACGTTCCAGACGGTCAACCTCCTGCTGTTGGGGCACGAGTATCCCGATCGCCTCAACTCACTCGACGTCCGCGTCGGCAAGAACCTGAGATTTGGCGAGACCCGGACGAACGTAGCGATCGATCTCTACAATCTGTTCAACAGCAACAGGGGCACGTCGTTCAACCAGACATATGATCCCGTCACGAACGGCGCGACGTGGCTGTCGCCGACCACGGTGCTGAATCCGCGGTTCGCGCGGTTCAATGTGACCCTCGAGTTCTGATTGCTATCGTGGAAGGCCGACGCGCTCGACGAGCGCGGCAAAGCGCGGATCCGGCCGCAGGGCGTCGAAGATCGGTTCGACGTTGAGCAGCGCCATCTGCCAGTCTCTCGCCTGGAGCGCTTTCTCGAGCCATTCGAACGCCCGATCCGTCTCTCCAAGGCCGATGTGAATCATCGCCAGGCGAAACGGCGCAGGATCCCGAGGTTTCGAGATTCGACGCAATTCGTCCAGTACCGCACGGGCCTCACGCTGGCGTCCCGCGCGAGCGAGGACATAGGCGTGGGTCGCTACGACGTCAGGGCGAGGCCCAATGAGACCTTGGGCGTGCTCGAGTTCCTCGATGGCATGGTCGGCCGCGCCTTTCGCGGCGTAGACTCGCCCCAACATGACGTGGGCGCCGCCGAAGTTCGGATTGATCTCGAGTGCCTGCGCGATTTCGTCGATGGATTCATCATACCGGCGGGCGAAATAGAGGATTATCCCGACGTTCATCTGCGCGTTCGGCGACACCGGATCCAGGTGCTTCGCACGTTCTGCGAAGACAAGTGCTTCTTCACCCCGTCCCATGTACGCGAGATTGAAGGCATAGGAGCTGTGCGCCGTCTCGTAGTTTGGCTCGAGCTCGATGGCGCGTTTGAAATGACGTTCGGCGTCGGCCCAGTCCCAGTAGTAATCCGCGCTGATCGCTGCCAGCGAGTTGTGCGCTTCCCCGAGTGTGTCGTCGAGCTTCAAGGCTTTCAGCGCCGCGGCTCGGGCGAGCGGGTAGGCCTCGCTCATCGGCAGCACACCGTAGCTGCCCAGCAACGTATATGTATCGGCGAGCCCACTGTACGCGAGTGCATACGAAGGGTCGAGCTCGATGGCGCGACGAAGGTGCTGCATCGCCTTGTCCAGCCCGTCGGTCGTGTCCTGCAGCGAGTGATACCGTCCGCGCAAGTAGTGCTCGTATGCCTCGGCGACTGTGGAATGTCGTCTGGCCTCGCCGGACGCGTTCGCGCGCACAATGCCAAGCCGCGCCGTAATCTGTCGCGCGATCGCCTCGGCAACGTCGCGCTGCAGGGTCAGCAGGTTCTTCGAATCGCGTTCGTACTGTTCGGCCCAGAGTTGACTTTCAGTGCGCGTGTCGATCAATTGCACGGCGATGCGAATGCGATTGTCGGTCGTGCGGATGCTGCCCTCGACGACGTGGCTCACGCCGAGGTCAGCGCCAATTTCATCGGCTCGTTTGGTGGTCTTCTTGAACTGCATCGCCGACGTTCGAGCGATGACGCCGAGACGCGATGGATCCATCTTGCCCAGCTGAGCGATCAGCTCCTCGGTCATTCCGTCGCCGATGTACTCCTGGTCGCCGTTTCCCGTCAGGTTCTCGAACGGGAGCACGGCCAGCATGAATCGGCCATTCACGTCCTTGGATCGTCGATGCTCTTGGGACCAGGGCAAGTAACCGGAGGCCCAAAGGACAGCAGCGGTCGCTATGGTGATCGTTGCGATTACCCCGAAGACGACCATTCGCGTAGGTCGCCCGGTCGGCGTGACGCTCGTCGTTGGGAATGCTTCGCTCTTGATTGCGTCGACGGGCGGCGGCGGCTCCTGCTCGGCCGCCGACTTTTGGATGACCGGAGCGATGAATCGGTAGCCTCGACGAGGCAGCGTCTCGATGAACCGCGGCACATCGGCAGAGTCGCCGAGCGCATCGCGTAGCCGTCGAACGGCAGCATTCAGCCCGTGCTCGAAATCGACGAAGGTCTCTGCCGACCACAGTCGCTGCCGCAATTCCTCCCGGGTCACGAGCTCACCGGGATGGTCTAGCAGCGTTTTGAGAACGTGAAAAGGTTGATCGGGGAGATTGATTCGGACGCCGCTCTTGCGGAGTTCGCCGGTGCGCAGATCCAGCTCGAACGCGCCGAAGCGGACGACAGCATCGACGGAAGCGCTCATTCCAGCTCCGGCCATCAGCAGGTCGACGGCCGGCCGGCATGGTACCACGGGCGGTTATCTAGGGCTTTATCTCCATGACCCCTCGAAACTTGAGCCGTTACCTCGGTGGGCGATTGTTTTCACCTCGCCGTCATTGAAGCCGTCTCCTCGTTGTCGCATGGTCCCTCGCAAGTCCGGCCTGAACTGAATCACAGCGCCGTTCAGCAAGTGAGGAAACGTATGGGCAACGAGCGAGTCCGATTTCCGCGCAACATGACTCCGGCCGCCCTTGTGGCGGCATTGACGCTGATGTCGATCTTGTCGATCGGATACGTAGTGGTTGTTGCACAGCAACCGCCGCCGGGTCATGACGAAGGGCAGCGTTTGTTCCGGAAGGAAACGTTCGGAGGGAACGGACGGACCTGCGAAACCTGTCACAGCCGAGGCACGGGCACGCTGTCGCCGGCCGACGTGCAGAAGCTGTTCGCCGACAATCCGAGTGATCCGCTCTTCCTCCACGATGGTCTCGACGATGGTGTCTCCGGTACTTCGCGGATCATGGAGCACGCCACCATACGCGTCGTCCGTCCACTCCCGCCCAACATCAGGATCGCAGGGGATCCTTCAGCGACGAGCGTCGTGTTGCTGCGTGGGATTCCCGGCACGATCAACACGCCGGCGTTGGATCCCGCGCTCATGTATGACCTTCGCGCCAGGACACTGAGCGACCAGGCTCTCGGTGCGATCCACGATCACGCGCAGAATACGGTGGAGCCCACCGCGGCGCAGTTGGCGCTGATCGCGGATTTCCAACGCACCGACAAGCGATTCTTTTCATCCGACGTACTGCAGGAGTTTGCGAGCGGCGGACCGGCGCCAGTGCTGCCGCCAGGGAAGACGGCGTCGCAGCAGCGCGGGCGTCTGATGTTCGTCGAGACGGAGATTACGTCTGGATCTACCAAGGGCATCTGCGCCACGTGTCATGCCGGTCCCATGCTCAATCAAACCAGCCCGTTCAATACCGGTGCACCCCCCGGAGCCCGTATCGCCAACATCGGTGTCAGTGAACGGAACCTTCTGAACCTGCCCGTCTACACGTTCCTGATCGACGATGGCGCCGGAGACGTGCGAGCGGTCACCACGCCCGATCTGGGGATCCCGTTGACTAATCCCCGTCCCCCTGGCGTGCCCCCACCGTCGGTTCGGCACCCGGCCTTCTTCGCCAACTTCTTCAAGATTCCGTCGCTCTGGGGCGTGAAGAAGACCGCTCCCTATTTCCACGACAACAGCGCGAAGACGCTGGAAGAGGTCGCGGCGTTCTACGCGGACATGTTCGCG